>Ga0208767_1002298_pt1 | contig 14568 bp, 17 predicted proteins | sample VirMetDEL_Mar_21_FD_184514 | JGI IMG/M metagenome (GOLD analysis project Ga0208767, IMG submission 184514) | Aqueous microbial communities from the Delaware River and Bay under freshwater to marine salinity gradient to study organic matter... | ecosystem: Environmental > Aquatic > Marine >... | reverse complement strand
GTCAACAAGGCTTAGGATTTCTTTTTCTTCGCTTTTAAACCTCAATTTGTCTAAATTAGCTCTCCCCAATTTACTAAACATACTACCATATAAAGGATCATCATCCTTCATTGATTTAAGGAATATTAAGTACTCCATAAAATTCATAGAACGGCCCCTTAAATCATCCATCATTTTATCAAATTCCTGTTTGTTTAAGGAATTAGTATCAGGTTGGAATTGGAAAGGGGTGTACTTCAATCCCATTATATTACTCTACGCTTTCAGTTACTTCTATAAATGTCCAATCGTTAGTGGACAATCCCCACTTACCATCAATAGTAGTTCTAGCATAGTGAAGTGCGGTTTCAAGTACCTCATCATAATTGCCTGTGTCAGGTGTTAACTCACCAGCAGATGAGGAATAAAAATTACTCCAATCCTCAGCTGAGAGGTTGTAGTTGAGGTTAGTTACGTAGTTACCGCTGCCACTTACTTTAACGGGCATTTGAAGCATTACGTTGTGGTAGTGGTTTCCGTCGTTTTGGAAAATTACTTGTTCAGCGTTAATTTCAAGTACTCCAGAGGCTTGTGTTTCGGAGTTGAAGATAACAGATTGGTTGGATCTTAGTTTATGAGACATGTTTTATTATTTTTAGTTTTAGGTTTTCAGTTCCTTTGATAATTCGGTGAATTTTGTGTCGAGGTATAAATATACTAGAATTTAGGTGGATAGGCAACTCATCATCAAATTGAAACATCCAGTCAGTTTCTTGTAAAGCTATGATTGTTCTATCTTCATCATCCATGTGCCATATAAGGTCTAGTTCATGGATGTCTTTAGAAAATTCTCGTACAACAGTTTGCTTGTCTGTAACTTGTTCAGTGTATGGGGTCATTACCAAAATGTATTCATATTAGAGCCTAAACCAAGTGCTTTAGCATATCTTGGCAAGTTACATGACCAGTATCCTGGGGTGGTTCTATCTTTTTTCTTGTCGCAGTTATGGCGCTTAGCGAAAGATGTTCTAGCTTCTTTGTTACTAATTTTGGCTCTTAAGCCGCCTGAGCCAAATGAGACTTTTTTAACTTTATCTCCATCTTTAACATATACATAATATGCTTTAGAACCACCACGTTTTGGTTTATTTAATTGAACATTTTTACCTCGATATTCGGCCTCTATCATAGGCATATCCAATGGTACTTTTTCCCCCTCATATAAACCAAATTGGCCTATATCTGTGTTTTCAATTAAATGTCTATCTGCTTCAGATAACTGGATGTAGCCCCATTCGTTTAGTAAGCGGGCTTCATTGAATAGACCCAGGTATGCTTTAGAGCCAATTCTAAATACATTTTCAGATATATTAATACCTTTATTTAGGTGAAATTTGAGGTTCTCAGACAATGGAGATTTAGCTTCAAGGAGTGTGGTTGGTTTATCACCACATGAATCACATCCACACGAGCATGATTTTTTAGGTAATGTATATTCCTTGAGGAGTTCCTTTAGTATGTCTTGTGTTTTACTCATGTTATTTTATTTTAACGAATTCACCATTCCTTAATTCATAAATATTATTACGAGTTAAAGCAACTGCTTTGGTCATAGCAATAGCTTCATTATTGGGAATACCAAACATTCTTCTATCTGATCTATAAGAAGATGTTAAATACGGAGTATAATCACCTTCAGGTAGGTCTGGTGGGGCTAGTATGTGTTGGGCTGAGAGTTTGTAGGTGTTGTCTCCTATATCTTCGAGTGACATTTTACCTTGTAAGATAATATTTACATTATCTTTACTATATTCGCCCCCATAATTAGGACCATATATAAGTTTCCTTGTTAGTTTATCGTCTTTTATAGGAGCTATAAATTTAGTTTTGGGCGGGACCCCTTTCAAATCATTTTCTTGTAGAAATTTAAGTAGAGCTTCATTAAAAGCCTTTACCTCAGGGTGGTTAGCATATTGTGTAAACCCACTCCATCTGATGAAATCTTTAGCATCTGCTCCCTTACCACCTGCTTTTTTATGAGAAATAAATACTACGGGTTGGCCTTGAGAATTTACTAAATTAAAATCTGATTTAGGTGTCCCAGGTTGAGTTTTAGCTCCAATTATATTTTGGTAAACTTCCTCATTTACTTCAACATTAATTGATGATTGGCCAGTTGATTCTAAAATAGATTGGATAGTTTTATTTAATTGATTTAAATTAAAATTCTCAACTTTAGTGCCAGACCCAACACCCAACCCCTCAAAATCACGATTTTTTAGTATATTAGAGATAGCGTATTCAGTATCATTGTCGTCTTTGAAGAATGGGAATGAATTGATAAAACGATTTGAAGCTAAACTTTTAACTTGGTCAGCATCTTCAGTAGCAAATACACTAGCATAATTAGGTTTAGTAAATTCTAAGGGGGTAGATTCTCCGTTAGCTAATTCAAATGGTTCTCCACTCTCAATTTTATCAACTATAGTGCTAAACCTATGAGGGCGTTTTCTTAATTCAGCAAATGTTAATAAGCGATATTTAAGATTTTTAATATCAATATCCTTTTCCAGTAGAATATTTTCTAACAAAAGCATATCCTGTTCATCGTTGATGTCAGGATATCCTTTAGGGAATTTGTATGCTATTTTGTTTAAGAAAACAGTTAATATATCCATTACGCTAATGGGCTTTCTGGTGGTGTTTCTAATTCAGGTTCCCCAATTTCAGGAGCTGAAGTTTCTGGTGGTGGGACTTCTTCGCTTTCAGGAGACATTTTGTTTACGTCTGGTGTGACATATTTAAGTAGTCTGGCTATACTTTCAGATGCTCTTTGTTGGTCAGTTAATGATTCAAGGTAGTATTTTTTGCCTTCTACTTGGGCTACATATACTTCTTTATTATTGGTTCTACCTTGGTATGTAAGGTAAAATTGGCTGTTATTAACTAACATAATGCGAAATGTTGTGGGGCGAGGTGCAACCCACTGTATATCGCTAACAAACGGTTCATATTGAAAATCAAACAGATTATCCATTATATCCTTTAGAGACGGAAATTTATCCATAATAGGATATGGACTTGGTGCTTCAGGTTGAAAAGTACGCTCAGCATAAGATTTCTTAGCTAAGTCTCTAATTTTGGATATAAGTTCTGATTTAGTCATTACCGAATGCTTGTCCTGTTTTTAACTCACCATCTAAATAGTGCTTAGCACTAACCATATAGTCTCTTGCTTTGATTACTTTAGCTTGCCACCAATGTGGAAAATCTACTTCACCATCTAATTGGCCTAGCTCTTTAATCATATCGCATAACTCGCCTGAGTATTTGTTTATTCTATATAGGTCGGCAACTAACATTCCAGCTTCGTCGTCTTGGTGCCCAATGTCGAGGTCTTCAGTCATGGCTTTGTCTTCAAGGTGCTTTTCGTTTCTAAGGCGTTTAAACAACTTGTTCAGAGATACTTGCGTTGGATCTTCTTCGCCAGTGTCAGTACGCTCGAATTCACCTTTTTCGTTAGGCATATAAGTTATAACCTCACTTTTAACCCCTTTTTTCTTAGCAGCATTTATAATGCCTTGTTGGATTAAAGACGGATTATCGTCATATTTAGGAGTTTGGGATGTTTCACCCAATTCAATAGTTCCTCCTCTTTGTAAAGTCTTGATAGCTCCAGGTTGGTCTTCAATATTTCTAAAGTTAGGATCCCTCTTCATATCATCAACTGCTTTAGCTCCACCATATGTTTTCTCATCTATAGTTTTCTTAACCAGTTCTTTAAGTTCTTCCTTAGTCATTTTTTTGTTGTTTTTTTTAGATAAGGAAGCGGCTACTGCCATCTCCCTCCTTTTTTTCTTAGATTTCCCCTTAAATTGGGGAGCATCTGATTTGTAAAAGTCTTTTACAACATCTCCAACAGGAGTTTTTTTAGTGATAGGCATTATCTTAAAGTTTTAAGAATTTCTTGTCTTAGAGCTTCTTTTACTTTTTTCTTTTTCTTATCGTCTTTAGATTCTTCCTCAGTATCCTCAATTTCAACATCTTCAATTTCGGCCTCATCGTCCAAACCTAAATCATCGCCCATATCCATATCCATATCCATATCCATATCACCAGCTCCACCACCTTCACCAGCTAATTTAACTGCTTCTTTGTTGGCGTAACTTACTTGGTTACGAATTTGTTTAGCGAGGGTAGCATCACCCATCTCGTCTGCTCTTTCTGCTAGTGCTTCGAGTTCCTGGGCGATGTCTTCATAATCGTTATCTGATGCTTCGTTGAGGGAGAATTCCTCATTAATTACTAATAAGATTTCTTCTTTAAGATAATTCTTAGCTTCTTTTCTAGTCATTTTACTTTGTTTTGTCTTCAGCAACTGAGGCTTTTCTGTACTCAGTTACTAATTTTTTGATTTCACCTAGAGCTTTACGAGCACGGCCGTGAGCTGCCTTAGAAGAACCATTATGTTCAGCCTTGAATGTTTCATACAAAGCTTCAATTTTTTCAAAGATTTCTTTAGTTTCCATGGTAATAAATATTAATTTAATTTTTTTAGTTCATTTTTCTTAATTGGGAGGCTTTATCCATAATATCCTTAAAATAAGTGTCTATGTGTATTTTAGGATCGCCTAAAGCTGATTCTGCTCCTTCAGCATCAGGGGAAAGTGTAGCGTTAGCTTGGTCCATTGTATCTACAAAGAATTCTACATAACTATAAACCTCTTCGGGGGTGAATAATTGGTTTGCTGTGTCGTCCTCTTTAAATGTTTCTGTAACATTATATATAAGATTTTCCCAAGAGAAATCAACATCAGGACCCCCAGGCATATAGTCTGATGGGTGATACCCAGCATCATCCATCATATCTAGCAAATCCGAAATATACTCGTTAAATGCGCCTATAACTAGTTTACCTGGGATATACCCAGTGGTGCCTTGTTTTTGGGCTACAGATGGGTTTTTGCCTAAGTTTGTAGCTAGGTCTCTCATTTGGTTTATTGTCTTATCGGCTTTTGGGTTGTTTGAACCCATTGAGAAATCTTTTAAGTTGCCTGATGAGTCAATATAGGCTTCTTGAAGAACTTCTTTAATAATTTGGCGTAATTTATTTTGCTTCATTATACAATTTATTTTGTTTTACCCCACGTTTTACCCTTGCCTGGGTCTTTACATTTAGCTGGGGTTGGTCGGCATGAGGGGTATTTGGCTCGTTTTTCACCTTTTTTCCTACCACAAGCTTTATACCCACCTTTACCATCAGGGGCATTACAATCTACCCATCCTCCTTCTTTTCCTTTAGGGCCTCTACGTTTAAACCAAGTGCTAAGTGTTTCTTTTTTCTTTTCGTCTAGCTGTTGGATTTCTTCTTTAACAGCTTTCCAAATATCTCCTTTACGGCACCTAACTACAGCACCGCTTTTATAAGCGGAGGGTTTATCAAATTTGCGGTCTGCTATTCGGAGGCAGCGATCTCGTTTTTTTTTTTGCGATTTCTAGAAGTTTTGCCTTTTCTTTCTTGAAGTACTTCTTCAACTAAACCTTTTAACGATTCCATAAATTGGTTAGGGCCAAAATATTGTTTTCTTTTTTTCTTTTTTTGAGCTAAGAAATCCATAAACAATTTTACGTCTTGGTCTGACATTGGAGAATTTAGGAATTTTTTATATTCGGGGCTGGGGTTAACCCAATGGTCTAACCCATTGTCAAGGAAGGAATTATCGGTTGCTGTCAGTTTATTTAACTTAACCTTGATAACACCACCCTGTTTAAGAGATTCAAATGTTTTCCTAGCTTCTGGTTCTGAAGGGAATATTTTAGAATCGTGATTGTAATTAGTGTCTTGCCAAACTACCTCGTATGCTACATCCCCACCTTCATTTTCTAATATTGGATCCATTGCGTCCTGATCATAGATATGCCAGGGTGCAGAAGGGTTTTTAGCGAACATATTACCTTTTTTCTTTGATTTGGTAATAATAAGGCCACTTTGATACATAGGACCCCAAGGTGTTTCTTTAGATTTAGTACCCTCAAGGCTATTTTTTAAAGCTCCTAGAAATACTTTATCCATAGGGGTAGCATATATTTCTTGGGCACGCTTTAATAGCTTATTTTTGTATATTTCTGTGTCGCGAGAGGTTCTACCACGTTGTCTTTGGTCAAGTGCCTGCTTTAGGTATTCTGAAATTAGTAGTTTAATTTTCCCATCTTGGGACAACATCTTAATGTGAGGGCCATTTGGTTCCTGGTTGATTTTTTTAATCGATTCAGGGTTTACATAAAGAAACCATTGGATTCTTCTTTTAGCATCTGGGTTTGGTTTCATGTCACCAGGCCCAATATTAGTGGGTAATTGTAATGGCATATCAATAAATATGTTAGGTTATGTGATTTTTAGTTTCTCTAAATATTCGAGACCTTCTTGAAGATTTTTTTCTAGTTCTTCTCTACTCATACCACCATTCCAATTTTCTACATCTCCGGCCTCAGTTACATAACCATTATTTTTTTCATTTAAGGCATTTTCCATGTATGCCTTGTATTCCTTTATAGTTCTATCTATATTAGCGTTGTGTAAACTATCATAATATTCTTGAGCTTTACCTTGCTTTTTAAGTTCAGCTTCATGGTCTACTACACAATCAAAACATTTGTGGTAAGCAGGATAGACTTTTTTGTCTAAATGCTTTTTCATAATGGTACCACACTCCGGACAAAACAAAGGTAACTTGCCCATTTCCTTAAATTTATCTAATTTGGTAATGTTTTGTTTGATACCATTTTTGATAGTCCAAGTACGGTCTCCTTCTTGCCACACATCGCCTTCTTCATGGTGACCATAATTTTTACTATAACCTATTCCTTGTGTAATACGCTCGCCTTGATTTCCTTTTACTAGGTTGCGAATACGTTCTACATCTTTACGTTGGAACTCTTTTTTTAAAACGTTGTCTTTCATTTAGTATAGTTTTTCTTGACATACATAGCTATGTCTCTTCTCAACCTATTAAAGTCATTATATATAGTTTTAAAGTCAGGATCACTTTCTTGTTCAACTGCTTTTTTAAAAAACTCAACTAATTGTTTATCGTTTAGTTTTCTAAAAACAGATACAGCACTAGGGTGATATCTTACTTCTCCTGTTTCTGGGTCGATGGTAAAATCTTTTGCCATTTAATAAGTATTATTTAAGGGAATCTTCCCATTTTCGTAAATTCAAGCTACCCAATTCGTGTGCTTCTTTTTCTATTTCAGCCAACTCATCATCCTCATGTACATTAGTAGTAGTCATAGGTTTAAGCCTACCCTCTAAGTTTTGCATATGGTGTGCTAATTCATGTGAATAGCTCCTTAATATGTCTTTAGGGTGTCTATTCAATATGAATAATGTGATAGATTGTTCTTCTGGGTTGTAATAGGCTGTTTTACCTAGTGGGTTGTTTGCTTCTTCTTCACTTTTTTCAAATTTAACCTTAGGGAAAGGGTGAAGTTTCATCCCATCTGTTACTAAGAATGAAGTAAAATCTAAGATAAGTGATTGCAATTCGTCCTTTTGAGGAGTATATTCTTCCTCTAAAGATAAAATTGGGTTTGGGGTTTTAAAATTCTTTTTACGCATTACAGTCTTAGCAATTGCTTTGTTGGCTGCCTTCATAAAAGGAATATTAATATTAGTTTCCCCATCTTTAGTTACTATTTGCTTATATTTCTTTAAAAATAAAATAAATTCTTCTTTTTTATCTGCTAATTTATCGAAGAAATCTTCTATTTCATGGGGTTCGATGTCTGGATAATTACGAGGGTCGTTTAGCCTGTCAAAGAAATGGTTGCTTGAGAGGTCAATATCGATTTCAGGTTGCATTTTGTTATCTGCTTTGTCTTCGATAAATTCTACCTCGTCCTTAGTAAATTCAGGTTTAAATGTAATTCGTTCTTCTAACCCAACAGTAGCCAAAATATCATAGTATTTTGGATTTTCATCTATATGATCCAACGCTATTTTCATAGCGGTTTTGGGGTTTGATGTATGTTCTTTTTCTACCTCAGTACCTTTTTTAAGTTGATCGCTAAATTCTTTGGCAGATATTTGGTGTTTAGCCATTATAGCCTGAATTTTGGGTTTTAAATCTTTAACACCCTCATCCAATTGAGCAGCTGGTAGGTTTTTCTTAGCGTAATTGAGGTATAATTGTCTTACCCTGCTTATTTCTCTAGGGGTTAGTTCAAATTCTCTTTCTTCAAGAAATTCTTCCTTGTCTACTAAACTATCTAAATCTTCTTTTATTTTAGTTAAAGAAACACCAGGCATATTGGTTTTTAGCCAATCCATCCATGTTTTTCTTACAAAATCTTCTTCTTCAGGGGTTAAATCGTATTCATAGCTATTAAATAAATCATCTATAGCTTGTTGTAAACTTATTTTTTTAGCTTTAGCTTTAGTTCTTAACCCTTGAATGTGTCCTGGGATTTCATAGTTGAGTGTGAGATATTCTGCGTCTGATAGGTCATCTTGGTTTACTCCATCTCCCCCAAGTTTAACCCCCTTTTTGGCTCTGTATTGGGCTAGGTGTTCTAATTCATGTCTCACAGAATTACGAATTTCAGCACTTAATTCACTATATAATTTTTTAGTAAGAAGTTCTGGGTTGTATTTAATTATTATTGTAATATCTTCGGGGCCAGCAATTCCGTCTACTCTAAAAGGCATAAATCCTAGTTCTCTCTTTTTGGGGTAGAAACCATATACTAATTCATATTCATCTCCTACTAAAGTACCTTCAGTTGAATCTTCTACCTCTGTGCCTATATTTTTAAGGAATTGTTTCATTAAAAAACGAGTTTGCATTCGTGTTTCGGCATCATATGCAATACGTTTTTGTAAACGCTGTTCTTCCAACCCACTTAAATCCTTAATACCTTCATTTAGGTCAGTTAATTCACTATAGGTATCGCTCTTTAGCTTGCCATTAAAAATAATTGAACCAGCTCCAAAATCGTCAAAATCAGTACCTCTTAAATCAATCCCATCGTAATTAGACAATAAACGATTAGACAACAAATCGCCATCATTTCGTTTGAATATGTCTATAAGGTATTGTTTAAATATAGCTGCTGTTTTTTTAGGATCTAAATTCAAATACTCAGCAAACCCCCTAATAGCATCCTTTACGTTTTCTTTAATTTGAGGATCGTCTAAATCTTTAGGTTTAAGCCCATGTAAATAATGGGTAGTAGCTTTAAGATTTTCGTAAAAATCAACAGGATCGTTAGGTCGATACAGGTTGTATGAATCTAAATTTATTTGAGATATAACCGGATATCCCAATTGTTTTTTGAGTTTTTGGGCGTCCTCTAAACTACCCATAAAATAATGACCTGTACCTAACAACCCCACTTTAGAATTAACTATCCCAATTCCTTTATCCTTTAGGCGTTCAGCTGGGGAGTTGGGGTTAAAGCGGCCTGCTCGGTATCCTATGTTGTCAGTGGTAGAGTTTTCAGTGAGTGATTCTATGTTTAAAGCTTTTTTATACTCTTCGGGGGTTACTCCCTTAGGTAAAAATGGAGTTATATCACCTCCATTTAATAAAGCTGTTCTTAAATCAGTAGCACTTAGATCTGCTACAATACCAAAATCGCTAGCAGTTGCATTAGGGTATTTTTCATTAGGTAAATTTTTCCATCTACTAGCTTCTCCCTTACCATAGACCCCTATATATTGGTTTTGGGGGTTTGCAGCTATTATATCATAAGCTGTCTTTACAGGCGAAAAATCAGGTACTACCTCAAAAGTAACATTAGGTTTTAATACCCCTTTATCTTTATAAAGTTGCCAAACAGCTATGGATTGTTCAGCATTTATAGGCATTTCGCCTTCTTTAGCTCTTTCTTTAGGGGATATTAATATAATGGCCTGATCTGCATTTTTGGCAGCGGCATTAATTCTTCTTAAATGGTCTCTGTGAGGTGGTTTAAAAGCACCTGGCATTAGGGCTATAGTAGGTTGGACATCTTCGAGTAAGATGGGTTTAACTATGCTCATGACTAGTGAGTTATATTTCTCTTCTAGGGCTGCTACGGTATCTATAGCTTGTTGTTTTTGGTCGGCCTTTGGAGTGCCTCTTTCACCTGCTTGTACTCTAATGTTTTTTAGGAACCAACCTTTAACCCTGTTTTTAGAACGAGGATTTTTAAGTTTTTTGATATCGCCTATTAAATCTTTAAAAGAACCTTCTAAGTTATAATTAGATAAAAGTTTTTTAACATCATTAAAGTCAGTAGACTTCCAAACATCAGTAGATTCTAATGTTTTGAAATTATCATCTAGTGTTACTTTACGAAGGGTTAAACCAGAAGTATTGATATGAAATTCATATTCTTGGTTAGGTCCTAGGGGTTCTATATCTTTAATTCCCATCCTAGCAAATACCTTTTCAGGTTCTTCTTCAAGTAAGGGAGTTTTAATTAAACCTAGAATTAAACCTTGTCTTTCAGCAGGTAAATCTAATATACTTTTCTTAAATTCTCCTTCTTCTTCAGATAAAGAAATAATATTATCTATTTGTACAAATTGATCTTCTAAACCTATTATAGGGAATAATACAGTAATTATTTCACCATGATTTAAGGTACGCTTGTTTTTATGTTTATCACTTTTAAAAGGTACTATTAAATCTTGAGGTAAAGATTCTAAATGTTTAACTAAATCTTTCTTTACATCTTTTTTATCCTTATCAGAAGTAATACTAATCACAAGATCAATATCACCGAAATCAGATTTACTTGTTGTATTATATGATCCTGAGATTTTAGCTGATGTAAAGCCCGGGAAGTTTTTTAAGACTTTATCAATATAATATTCAGCTGTTTTTTTTAAAGATTCTCTAGGTATTCTATTTCCGCCTGCTGAGCCTGACATTATTTTTTATATTTAGCTAATTTAGAATTATCTGGGAGAAATTTGCCTTTTAGGTTGAGTCTATCTTGGTTTTTAATCCAGTAATCTTGGAGATCCCAAGGTATATCAGCTTGTGGGCCTGTTCTATCTAAAGTAGTTAGATATATTTTCATTACTTCATCATAGTCATCATTTGAAAGGTTTTGTTTAATGTATGATGAGAGAGTTTTATAGTTACCTAAGATAGATTTATCTATATTAAACCCATATAAATTGTTTAATAAGTCAATTGCTTCTTGAGGAGTAGAAGCATCTACTTCTCTAGTATCTTTATTAATAAATCCTTGAGCTGCTTTGTAGGTATATCCTTTAGCTGAGAATAGGGCGAGCATAAGTTGTCCTCTGTGGAGCCCTTTTACGTTAGCTTCAGGATCATCAACTACATCAGAATTATATCTAAATTTTAACCAATCAATATTTCCTGTGTCTAAATCTAGTTGTACTCTGTTAGGGAGTTTCTCCCCACTAGGGGCATATTCGGGGTATGAAAAATGAAGAGTACCACTACTAGTGGCTTTGTCACTAGCATACATCTCAGAATTAGATGAGTTAATTTTTTCAACTATTAAACGCAATAAAGCTGTAACTTGGACTTGCTCATCAGTAGCAGTTCTAGCTCGTTTTTTAACAGTATTATAAAGAGTTTCAAATTTATCAGGATCCATACCCCAACCTATTATATCGGCTTTACCATTATCAAAAAAGTTATCCACCGAGTATGCTAAGTCTATGTCTCCTGATTTAGCTTTTTGCCCTGTTGAGCCTAACCAACTATCAGGATTAGGTAGGTTTGAAAAGGTAGATTTCTTATTAGGAAATAATTTACCTAAATCAACTATAAATTTTTTAAGGGTAGGTTCTATATTTTCTAATGAAGCATCATCAGTATCATATTCAGTACCTTTAAATACATTACCACCTTCAGCAATAAGGACTTCATGCAATAGATTTACTAAGCGTATCATTCTTGGGTTTTCCCATAAATATTGGGGTCTAATTGAATTTCAATAGGAAATTGTTCTTCTCTGGGTTGTGGGTTGGGATTTTCCAGTTTGAATAGATCGTGAATGTTATTAAATATTTTTAAATTTTCCTCAAACGATCTTGGTGATTCAAATATTTCCCACCCTTTGCCTTGGATTTTGTCTTTTCTGTCTCCTCGTTTAGAGGATTTTAACCACAATATCCCCATTCTATCAATCTTTTCTTCGAAATTTTCATTCCAAGCTTGGGTATAAGCCGCCAATTGCAGTTCTTGGGAGGTGTGGAGTGAGTTAGATGTTTTGATGTCGATAAGCCAGGTTTCGCCATTTATATCTAAGATTAAATCACAAGTACCAGCATACATGTATTTGTCTGAGAATAAATGAATTTCGCTTTCAATTAAAGTGGGTTTGTATGTGGTCCAAAAGTCGTGGAATTTAAGGATCATTTTCCAAACATCCATAGAATAGTTAGAATAGCCCTGTTCATTTAACCATGAGATTTTTTCTCCTTCAACATACTTTTCAATAGCTTCGTGTACTTGAGTACCCTCATCAGCTGCTTTTTGGGCTATAAATTTGGCATTGTGGCCTACATCTTTTAACCAATTTTCAAAATACTTATTCTTAGGGAAGAATTGTAGTATATTGGTTACTGAGGGGTAGAAATTACCATTTCGAGTATAGAATCTATTATCTAGTATAGTAACTCTTTTTGAAGTAGGATCTACATCTAAAATGCGGGTTACATTTTTCTTGTAGATATTTGTATCTTTTGCTATCATATCATTAATTTTTTGCTTAACAGCCCTGAGAGTGTTAATGGTTGGGAAAGTTGGATTAGTTTGTTAAATTCTTTAAATCCTAACTCGGAAGGGTCCTTATCATTTAATTCTAATAAGTGTACTTCTTTCCCTTCATTCATAAAATACTCACAGAAATCTAAAGCTGATTTTTGGGCATCTTGATCTAAAGCTATATAAATTTGTTCTACTTTTGACAATACAATTTTTTTCATCAAAGTACTTTGGATATTCTTGCCTAAAAGTGGAATAGCGTTACGTTTGATAGCTATAGCATCAAACGGACCTTCACACAAGATTATCGGCGAATCCCAATTGATAAGCAATTCAAATGGGATAATATCACGCGATACCGATGGATTTTTGTATTTTCGAGTAGAAGTTTTGCTAAAGTTGCGTGCTGTAAAGTAGTTTAATTGGCCTTTACTATCATATGATGGAATAATAATCATATTAGCGTATTCGCCATAACCACAATATCCTATGTCGTATTTGATAATATCGTCCATAGTTATGCCTCTACTATTAAGGTATGCTAAAGCATGTTTAGATACAATGTCTTTAGTAGGGGCATATAAAGGATGGTATTCTTTAGGTAATTCTAAAGATACTACTTTAGTAGATTCTTCTACTTGTAAACCAGTCTTGATATAAGATTTAGCTTCAGCTATTTTTTCAGGTGGTGCGTCTGCTTTTTTAAGCAAGGTAAATATAGATTTACCTCTATTATTACACACCCAACAATGCCAAGGATTGTGTCCTTTTTTGTTTTCGGTAAAGTTTATTTCTAGTTTGGGTTTGTGATGGTTACAAAAAGGACAATGGTAAGCATAATTACCATTTGATGTTTTTTTGCTAGACCCCAAAACAGAATCTACTAATGTAACTAGAATATGATTTACCATCTATATTAAATGTATAAAACTATTCTTATATATCAAAGTCTTTTCTGTAAAATTTTCCTAGAATATTGTCGTTAAAGAAAACATCTGGGTATTCCAGTACGCTGTTTATGAAGAGGTATTTAGTTTCAAAATAAGTGAGGAGTTTTTTGTCGCTTACTAATTGGAGTATTTCTCTAGTGAAGTATGTTTGTTTGCCTTCACTTATGAGTTGCTTGATATCTTTTTGGGAACCATAGTAAGTTTTCCAATCGCTTTCTTTTTGGATCACTTTGTGGGTAGGTTTTCTACCTTTACCTACAAATACTTCAAGATCCAACTTAGTAAGTTTTCTCTTTTGATTGTGATAAAGTACTTTTTTACCAATGTATTTTTTCCCAGTTGGGTGGTGAGTTACTTTATATACAAACCCAAATGTACCTTCAGGAAATTGTGATATGTCTTTGATTTCTTCACCATTATATAACCAATTCATCTATCTAAATTTATTAATATTGTAGTATCCGTTGTTTGAGATGTTGGAAGAGGTTGTGCTAATTTAGCTACTGCCAACAACTCTTGGTTTTCATTATATAATCCAACCGTTGTTACATATGGGGAGAAATCAGAGCCAGTGACAAAATCTTGATATTGATCGAAAGAACCACTTTGTTTAAGGGATGGGTTTAATGAATAATTAAATTCATTAGCCCTTATAGTGCATTTGTATTGTGTTTCGTAGAGGGTGAGGGAAGAGCTAAAGGAGGATGTTAAATATGGAAAAAAACCATTAGTATAGGCAGGAGGAATACTAGAAGAAGTATAGACTATAAGGCCTTCTTTATAAAAAACATTTCCTGAGATGGTACCGTAATTGAAAGAAGTACCATTATCGACCCAAGTATTACTAATATTACCATTACTTTCAGTTGTATTAGTAGAGATATTAAATCCTACTAATG
>Ga0208767_1002296_pt1 | contig 14570 bp, 18 predicted proteins | sample VirMetDEL_Mar_21_FD_184514 | JGI IMG/M metagenome (GOLD analysis project Ga0208767, IMG submission 184514) | Aqueous microbial communities from the Delaware River and Bay under freshwater to marine salinity gradient to study organic matter... | ecosystem: Environmental > Aquatic > Marine >... | reverse complement strand
CCTAATATTAGGCGAAGATGTAGCGAGCAAATTTAATGCTGCTTATCTGGCCGAAATGTATATGGAAACTACCGAGGGTTTTGCTGGTCAACAAGAAATCATAAACAAATTTGGATTAGAAATTAGAGAAGACACCACATTTATGGTGTCTAAAAGAAGATGGTTGGATTTAGTTGATGACCCTGCTACTATGATTGTGTCAGGCAGACCAAATGAAGGCGATATAATTTATATGCCTTTAATGAATAGTTTTTTTGAAATACAATTTGTTGAAGACCAAGAGCCATTTTTCCAATTAGGCCAATTACCAGTTTATAAATTAAGATGTACTAGATTTGAATATTCAAGTGAAAGACTTGACACAGGTGTTTCAGATATTGACGCTGCTGAAGATAAGTATTCATTAGATCAACTTGCTCATCAAATGAGTTTAGAAAATGAAGATGGTGCTTTATTGTTAGAGGCAGATGGTCCTGATAGTTCATCTAACTATCTATTAATGGAAACTTATAACTTACAAACTCAATCGCCTTATGCTGATAATAATGATTTAGATACAGCGGCTGGCTTTGATACCTCATCAACAGCAGATGACATATTAGATTTTACTGAACGTAACCCATTTGGAGAGGTTGACTTTTAATGTTTGGACAATATTTTTATAACGAAAGTATGAGAAGAATGACCATAGGTTTTGGTCAAATCTTTAACAACATACAGATAAAAAGAAAAGATGATACAGGAAAAGTTATACAAACTATTCGTGTGCCTTTAGCATATGGTCCTAAAGAAAAATTTTTAGTAAGACTAGATCAACAATCAAGTTTAAATAATAGAGAGTTTGCTATTACTTTACCTCGTATGGGTTTTGAAATTAATGGTATTGCTTATGACCCTACAAGAAAACTTACAAGAATACAAAAATTTAAATCTGTAAAATCAGATGTTGATGGTAAAGTAATGTATCATAATTATACACCTGTTCCTTATAACATATCTTACAATCTATATTCATTTACAGCTAGTGCTGAAGCAGGCTTACAAATTATAGAACAAATATTACCTTTCTTTCAACCAGACTTTACTGTAACTGTAAATGCTATTCCTAGTATGAATATAAAAAGAGATGTACCAATTGTGTTAAATACAGTAAATTATGAAGACACTTATTCTGGTGACTTTACTACAAGAAGAGCAGTAATTTACACACTTAATTTTACAGCTAAAACATACTTATTTGGACCAGCGAGTCAACAAAAAGTTGTTAAAACTGTACAAACAGATCAATATTCTGACACAGATACGGTTAACAAAGCAAGAGAAAGTCGTATTATAGTTGTACCTAATCCAACAACTTCTAAAGCTGATGATGACTTTGGATTTACAACAACCATTGATTTTTTTGAAGATAGTAAAAAGTATAACGTATCAACAGATAAAGACGAATAAATAGTATAAATAATAAGAGAGAACAAGAATTATGGCTATCAATAAAATAACTGGAAAATCAATTAAAGATGTAGATATATCAGCTAGTGATTTAGCACCAGGCACTATCACAGACGCTAAAATAGCAACAGGTACAATTACCAATGCTAAATTAGCAAACTCAAATATTACAATCAATGGAACAGCGATTAATTTAGGTGCTAGTGGCGAAATAGTTGCTGGTACAGATTGGCAAGCTGTGACCGTGGCCGACGGTTCTACAACTTTAACAGCAGAAGCTGGTAAAGGTTATTTTTTAGATACAAACGCTGGTGTAATAGAGGTATTTTTACCTACTTCACCAAGTAGAGGTGACACGATAGTTTTAGTTGACTATGCTGGTCATTTTGCTTTAAATAACTGTATTGTAAATACAGGTACAGTAAATTTAGATAGTACAACTACAAGACAATACAAAATTAATACTAATGATATAATAGCTGAATTGGTTTACGTTGACGCTGCCAAAGGTTGGATTACAAAAATGAATCAAGCGGCTGGCACGACACCAGGTTCGGCGTTTAATGATCAAGGTGGTTATGATACTCTTCCTCCAGAGATACAGGCTACAGGCGGTACAGTAACAACAACAGGTGATTATAAAATTCATACATTTACAGGTGACGGTAATTTTGTCGTATCGAAAGTTTCGACTACGCCTGCCAACAACACAGTTTCTTATATGGTTATTGCTGGTGGCGGTGGTTCAGGAAGTTCTGGTGGTAATTCTGCTGGAGGTGGTGGTGCCGGTGGGTATAGAGAAGGAAGAAATCAACCAGTTGATAATTATACAGCTTCGCCTTTAGTTGCTAACTCTCCTACAAATGCTATTACAGTTTCAGCAGGTACATATCCAATTACAGTAGGTGCTGGAGGAACAGGTGCTCCAGGTTCACCAGGAGATTCACCCGAAACTCCTGGAACAGCAGGATCAAATTCAGTTTTTAGTACAATCACATCTGCTGGCGGAGGTTTTGGAGCAGGTCCAGCAGCTCCAGGTGCTGGCGGTAACGGCGGTTCAGGCGGAGGTGCTGGTGGCGGTGGTACAGGTAGAGCAGGTGGTGGCGGAAATACTCCTCCAGTTAGTCCAGCTCAAGGAGCAGATGGCGGAGATAGTCCTCCTCCAGGTGGAAATGATACACAAGGTGGCGGAGGCGGTGGCGCTGGTCAATCAGGTCAAAATGCTGCTGCTACTGTATCAGGTAATGGTGGTAACGGAGTATCGTCACAAATTTCAGGTAGTGCCGTAACTAGAGCTGGTGGTGGTGTCGGAGGTTCTTACACTCCTGCCGGTCATAGCATAGGTACTGCTGGTTCAGGTGGTGGTGGAGGATCAACTGCTAATGACAGAGGTACTGATGGAACAGCAAACACAGGTGGTGGTGCCGGCGGTCCAAGTAGTAATGCTACTGTAACAGGAGCATCAGGTGGTAAAGGTCTTGTTGTTATTAGATACAAATATCAGTAATTTATAAACACCTATATATTACTACTATATTATATGTTATATGATGAATGAAACGTTTATAAAAGAATATAAAATTGATGATAAGACAATTTGTGATAATCTCATAAATTACTTCAAAGAAAATAATCAATACAAATTACCTGGTCGCACAGATGATAAAGTATCATCTAATTCTAAAAAATCAACAGATTTATATGTCTATAATGAATCACAAGATTTAAGAGTTAAAAATTATTTAAATAATATAAGTAAATTTTTATTAGAGTATTTAAATCATTATGAATTAGACGCTGTTGCTCTTACTAAAGAACCCTTTAATATTCAACATTACAAACCAGGAGAGGGTTTTTATAGTTGGCATTGTGAAAGATGGAATAATCATAATTTAAAAACTCAAAGAGCTTTTGTTTTTATGACTTATCTAAATGATGTAAAGAATGGTGGTACAGAGTTTAAATATCAAAAAAAGAAATTTCAAGCAAAAAAAGGTTTTACTTTAATATGGCCTACTGATTTTACACATACACATAGAGGCATTATATCTAAAACACAAGAAAAATATATTGCTACAGGTTGGTTTCATTTTGCTACAAAAGATGAAATAGAACACTTAATTTAGAAACGGATATATAGAAGTATGAACCTAAAAAACTACTATTACTATTTTCAATCAGCTTTGTCACCTAAACTTTGCCAAGACATCATAGATTACGGTAAACAACATCAACCACAAATGGCCGTTACAGGTGGTGTTGATAGAGGTGATGGCAACCACAAGGCTGATGGTTCGTTAAAAAAATCAGTAATCAATAACATACAAAAGAAAAGAAAATCTGATATTGTTTGGATGAATGATAGATGGATTTACAAAGAAATACACCCATACATACACGAAGCAAATGCTAAAGCAGGTTGGAATTTTGATTGGGATTGGTCAGAGTCTTGCCAATTTACAAAATATGGTGTAGGCCAATATTATGGCTGGCATTGTGATAGTTGGGAAGTTCCTTACAAAAGAGATAAATTAGAAGACGGCACGTACCCAATAGATCACGGAAAAATTAGAAAGTTATCAGTCACTATTAGTTTAAATGATCCAGACGAGTATGATGGTGGTAATTTAGAATTTGATTTTAGAAATCAAGTAGATTGGGAAAGAAATAAAAAGAAAGCTATTAAAAGTTGTGAAGAAATTAGACCACGTGGTTCGATAATTGTTTTTCCAAGTTTTGTGTGGCATAGAGTAGCACCAGTTACAAGAGGTACAAGATACTCTCTAGTGGTTTGGAACCTGGGGTACCCTTTTAAATAAAGGATACATAATAGTGAATTAGGAGAATATAAAATGGCAGTAACAACAGAGAAAAAAGAAATAATGAAAACAGATTGGTACTTTAATACACCAGTTTATTTAATTGAAAAACCAGAATGGTTACCATCAGCAATCAAAGCCACAGACAAATATATAAAAGAGTCTGAAAAAAGAGAACAATCAAAATTAAAAGAAAGAAAAAAGTTTTTAGGTAATAAAGATTATTTAAAAGTAAAAGATCACGGATTAAGTTATCATTCAACACCGCTAAATGGTGATCCTGGTTTAAAAGAATTAGAATCATATATTGGTGCTACATCTTGGAATTTATTAGATGAGTGGGGTTATGATATGTCAAAATACACAATGTTTTTTACAGAATTTTGGGTACAAGAATTTGCTAAGGCTGGTGGCGGCCATCACAGCACACACGTTCATTGGGATAACCATATATCAGGATTTTACTTTTTAAAGTGTAATGATAAAACATCTTATCCTATTTTCCACGATCCAAGAGCAGGTGCTATGATGACAAAGTTACCTCAAAAAGATAATAGTAAAGTTGGCCCAATGTCAGATTCAGTACATTACAGACCAAAACCAGGAACATTAATTTTTTTCCCTGGTTATGTACCACACGAATTTGCTGTAGATATGGGAATTGAGCCATTTAGATTTATTCACTTTAATTTACAAGCGGTAAGAAATATTATTGTTAATTCAACAAAAGGTAAAAATTAATGAAAGCGACATTTAAAAAAAATCATTTTTTTGTAATTAAAGAAGCTATTAGTAAAGAGTTAGCAGGGTTCATTTATAATTATTTTTTGATAAAAAGACAAGTGGCAAGGACAATGTTTGACACTCGTTATATCTCACCATTTACGACAGAGTGGGGAGTGTGGAATGATAAACAAGTACCAGAAACATATTCACATTATGCTGATACTGTAATGGAAACTTTATTACTAGCTGTTCAACCTAAAATGGAAAAAATTACTGGACTAAAATTAAACCCTACTTATTCATATGCTCGTATCTATAAAATGGGTGATGTGTTGGAAAGACATAAAGATAGATTTAGTTGTGAGATTTCAACGACAATGAATTTAGGTGGTGATGAATGGCCAATTTATTTAGAGGCAAAGAAAAATGTTGGAGAACCTAAAGATGGTTTTCCTGATAAAACAGATAATAAAGGCACAAAGGTAATTTTAAATCCAGGTGATATGTTAGTTTATAAAGGTATGATACTTGAACATTGGCGTGAGACATTTATAGGAAAAGATTGTGCTCAGGTGTTTTTACATTATAATGATGTTAAATCAAAAGACGCTGATAAAAATTTATTTGATGGCCGACCACATTTAGGTTTACCTGCTTATTTCAAAGGTTTTAAACTTTAATTTAATAAATAGCTTTATGAGTAAACTAGAAGAAAAAGTCAACGAAATACTTGGTATTGAAAAAGAAATAGAAAAGGTAGATAAAGAATTTAAACCTTTAGTACCTCGTAAAGAAGACAAACAAAAAGAAGACGTTGATAACGATTACAAGTATAGTAGAGAAAATTACTATAATTTAATTGAAAGAGGCCAAGAAGCTATACAAGGTATATTAGATGTAGCAAAAGAAGGCCAACATCCTAGAGCATATGAAGTAGCATTAGCAGGCATAAAAAATGTTGCTGATACCGTAGATAAATTACAAGATTTACAAGCCAAGTTAAAAGAATTAAAACAACTACCAAAAACATCTAACGCTAATATTAAAAATGCCTTGTTTGTAGGGTCAACTGCTGAATTACAAAAAATGTTGAATAGAAAAAAAGAAGATGAAAGTATTAAAAGCAAAAACATCACACCCGAAAAAACAGATATTTCCGATTAGTGAATTAAACTACAATCTTTACTACGAAAAAAACAATTCTCAATTAGTCAATGGCGCTGAAGATATTTTAAGTGGTGCTGATATGATTGACCCTATACAAGTAAAAAAATATACACCATCTAAATCTCCTAGATATGGAGCAAATGGTAAGTTATATAGAGAAAGAGTATATGGTGTTTGGAAAGGTAATCAAAGAGTAACTGCTGCTGTTAAATTAGGATATACACATATTGAAGGTATTATATTAGATGAAAAAACATAATTTTCCAGATAATAGTTTTATAGGTGGTTGGTATATACCTAAAAAAATTTGTGATAATATAATAAAATATTTTAATACTCATAAAAACGATAAAGCTGAAGAAGGCCGTTTAAATGATAAAGTATATGATATTACAGCAAAAGATAGTTTAGATATGAGCGTAGGTCCAAAAAATAGAGAAGAACCTTTTTTTTCGTATAGACACGCACTACAAAAATGTTTAAATAATTATTTAAAAAAATATAAATGGGCTAACAATTTGGATCGTTTTAGAATTAATATGGGTTATAATATTCAGTATTATAAACCTCACGGTGGTTTTAAAAATTGGCATTTTGAAAGAACAAATATATCCTCATCAAAAAGATGTTTAGTTTTTATGACTTATCTTAATGATGTGGAAGACGGTGGCACAGAGTTTTATTATCAAAAGATTACAACTCCAGCTAAAAAGGGTTTAACTGTAATATGGCCTACTGAATGGACACATACTCATAAAGGTCAAATTAGTAGATTAAAGGAAAAATATATAGTAACAGGATGGTATACATTTAATGACTGACGCATATCTAGGTAATCCTAATTTAAAAAAAGTTAACACATCTGTTGAGTTTACCAAAGAACAAATTTTAGAATATCAAAAGTGTGCTAACGATCCATTATATTTTATGGAAAAGTATATTAAAATTGTTTCTTTAGATGAGGGTCTTATACATTTTAAGATGTACGACTTTCAAAAAAAGATAGTTGAAACTATACACAACAATAGATTTACAATATGTAAACTACCAAGGCAATCAGGTAAATCAACAACGACCATTTCGTATCTATTACACTATGCCTTATTTAATCCTAATTCAAATATTGCTTTACTTGCCAATAAATCATCTACTGCTAGAGATATATTAAGTAGATTACAATTAGCATATGAAAATTTACCAAAGTGGTTACAACAAGGTGTTATAAACTGGAATAAAGGTAATATAGAATTAGAAAACAAATCAACTATTGTAGCAGCTGCCACGTCATCAAGTGCTATCCGAGGTGGTTCATATAATATTATATTTTTAGATGAGTTTGCTTTCGTACCTACAAACATAGCAGAAATGTTTTTTAGTTCAGTATATCCTACAATCTCTGCTGGTCAAAAAACAAAAATGATTATTGTATCTACACCTTATGGTATGAATCAGTTTTATAAATTATGGGTTGACGCTGAAAATAAAAGAAATGATTATATACCAATCGAAGTTCATTGGTCAGAGGTTCCAGGTAGAGATGAAAACTGGAAAGAACAAACAATAAGAAACACAAGTGAAGAACAATTCCAACAAGAGTTTGAGTGTGAGTTTTTAGGTTCTGTTAATACCCTTATTAGTCCAGCAAAAATTAAAACAATGGCATATAGCAACCCTATGAAAACATCTGGTAGTATTGAAATGTATGAGGCACCTAAAAAAGATCATACTTATGTTGCTACAGTTGATGTGTCCAGAGGTGTTGATAAAGATTACTCAGCCTTTGTTATTTTTGATGTAACTAAAATGCCATTTAAGGTTGTGGCCATTTATAAAAACAATGAAGTAAAACCTTTTGTCTTTCCTAATATTATAGATCAAGTATGTAAAGGTTATAATCACGCTCATATATTGACCGAAGTAAATGATATAGGTCAACAGATTGCTGAAGCTTTACAATATGAAATAGAATATGATAATATATTAATGACTACTCAAAAAGGTAGAGCTGGCCAAGTTTTAGGTGCTATGTTTAGTGGTAGAGGTTCATCTATGGGTGTTCGTATGACTAAACAGATAAAAAGAATTGGTTGTGCTAATATAAAGACTTTAGTTGAGGGTGATAAGTTAATTATTAACTCATTTAAGATTATAGAAGAAATGTCAACCTTTGCTAAAAGAGGTCAAAGTTGGCAGGCCGAAGATGGGGCAAATGACGATTTAATGATGTGTTTGGTTATGTTTGGTTGGTTATCTAATCAACCTTATTTTAAAGAATTGACTAATACAAATGCTAGACTTAAAATGTATCAGGAACAACAGAATTTAATAGAACAAGATATAGCGCCTTTTGGTTTTTTAGATGACGGTATCAATGAACACGAAGAAACGACAGTTGATGAATATGGTGACGTGTGGCACCCCGTAATAAGAAAAGGTATGTAATTTAAGGTTATTATAAATATCTACAAGATGACATTTGACTATGGGCGTATGAATAATACGAATTTTGAATACTATAAACAAGATAAATTAGCTAATTAAGAGGAGAATAAACCTATGGCATTTCAAGTATCACCAGGTGTTCTCGTACAAGAAAGAGATTTAACTAGAATTATACCGGCAGTATCAACATCAATTGGTGCTTTTGCTGGTGAATTTAGAAAAGGACCTTTAGATCAGGTTGTTTCTATATCTAGTGAAGCTGAATTAGTTGACACGTTTGGAAAACCTGACTCAAATAACTTTGAGCATTTTTTCAGCGCTGCCAACTTCTTAGCTTACTCTAACTCGTTAAGAGTAGTACGAGCTACCCAAACATCACACGCTAATGCTAACGACTCCGGCTCTAGTTTCTTAATCAAAAATATTGATGATTATGACACTAACTATGCTGGTGGAGAAATCTTTGGCGGTGCTAACTATGTTGCTAGAACAGCAGGAGCTCACGGTAATAACTTACTAGTCTCTGTTTGTCCTAGTGCTACGGCTTACTCACAAGAATTAGCCTCAGGAAACTCGGTAGCCTCAGCAGGCGCTGTTGGCGACACAACCGTTACGGTTGATGACGTTGATTTAGCAGATAATGTAATTAATGTTGGAGATATAATCCAATTTAGTACAACTGCTGTAACTACTGATTTTGATGATGGCGAATTATACAGAGTAACAGCTGTAAATACAAGTACAAATGTTGTAACTTTTGTACAACATCCAAGAGGTTCAGGCGGTCTAAAACGAATAGTAGCAGACAATAGCAGAATCAAAAGAAGATGGAGATATGCTGACGCCGTTGATGGCGGAGCTCCAGGAACATCAGCTTATGTGTCTGACAGATCAGGCTCAGGAGATGAAATACACGTTGTAGTCGTTGACGAAGACGGTGGTATTACAGGCGTTCCAGGACAAGTAATTGAAACATTTTCTAAATTATCAAAAGCGGCTGACGCTTTAACACCACAAGGAGATATAAACTACTTACCAACGGTAATTAGAAATAAATCTCAACACATTTATTGGGTTGACTGGCCAACGGCTGGTACTAACTGGGGTTCAAACGCAGCTTCAACAACATTTACAGCAGTTGACACACCAACTTTATCATCACTTTCGGGTGGTGCTGACGGTTCAACAGTTTCAGACGGACAACTTCAGGACGCTTATGAGAAGTTTAGTGACGCTGATACAGTTGATGTTGGTTTAATCATTGCTGGTCCAAGTGGTTCAACAGCACACGTTGACAATCTTATTACTATTGCGGAAAATAGAAAAGATTGTGTCGTGTTTGCTTCACCACAAAGATCAGACGTTGTAGGTGTAACTAACTCAAATACACAAACTAATAATGTAATTGACTTCTTTGACAACATTAGATCATCTTCATACGTAGTTTTTGACTCAGGTTATAAACAAATGTATGACAGATTTAATGATGTTTACAGATTTGTGCCATTAAATGGTGACACAGCAGGTTTAGCTGCTCGTACAGACCTTATAGCAGACAGCTGGTTTTCTCCAGCAGGTTTGAATAGAGGTGTTGTAAGAGGCGCTGTAAAACTTGCTTACAATCCATCTAAAACACAAAGAGATGACTTATATCAAGCTAGAGTAAATCCTGTGGCAACTTTCCCAGGACAAGGTACGGTATTATTCGGTGACAAAACTGGATTATCTTCGCCTTCAGCGTTTGATAGAATCAATGTAAGAAGATTGTTTATTACACTAGAGAAAGCAATATCAACAGCTGCTAAGTTCCAATTGTTTGAATTTAATGATGAGTTTACTAGAGCAAACTTTAGAAACATCATTGAACCATTCTTACGAGAGGTACAAGGTAGACGAGGTATTACTGACTTTTTAGTAGTATGTGATGACACTAACAATACAGGTGATGTAATTGATAGAAATGAATTTATAGCGGAAATCTTTGTGAAGCCTGCTAGAAGTATCAACTTTATCACATTATCATTTGTAGCAACCAGAACAGGAGTGGCCTTTGAAGAGGTCGCTGGCTAATAGTAGAGGAGAATAAAATATGCCAAATATTAACGACTTCAAAGCTAAACTTGCTGGCGGCGGCGCAAGAGCCAATCAGTTTAAGGTAACAATGCCTTTTCCTGGTTACGCACAAGTTGGTGGCGAAATAGAAGACTTAGCATTTTTATGTAGGTCTACAACTATTCCAGCTATGTCAGTTCCGTCTTTTAACGTTCCGTTTAGAGGCAGATCAATTAAAATAGCAGGTGATAGAACAATCGGCGACTGGTCAGTTACAGTTTATAACGATACAAATTTCAAATTAAGAAACGCATTTGAAAGATGGCAAAACGGTATAAACAATATGACAGACAACGAGGGTTTAACTAATCCTGTTGACTATCAAGTTGACGCTTTTGTAGATCATTTAGATAGAAATGGTAATACAGTAAAATCTTATACATTAAGAGGGTTATTTCCTACGGATATAGCCGCTATTGATTTGACGTATGATGAACAAACAGCAATTGAAGAATTTTCAGTTACTTTTGCTTATCAATACTTTGAAAGCAATACAACTACTTAATATTAAAAGAATAGAGGTGGCCTGGTCTCCAGGCCGCTTCCTAAAACTATTATAAGTAGTAGTAGATAAAACAAAGGAAAATATAATATGGCTGAATTATTTGGATTTAGTATTACAAGGGCTAAGAAACAAGCCGATCCTAAACAAAGCTTTACAACAACTCAAGCAGATGATGGCACACAAACTATCGCTGCTGGTGGTTACTTTGGTCAGTACCTTGATATGGAGGGTACGGCAAAGAGTGAGGCGGATTTAATACGAAGATATAGAGAAATAGCTTTACACCCCGAGTGTGATATGGCAATTGAAGATATTGTCAACGAAGCTGTTGTCGCTAATGAAATGAAAGACGCTGTAAGAGTAAATGTAGAAAATTTACCTTATGGTAAAGAAGTAAGAAGAAAAATAGAAGACGAATTTCAATCAGTATTAAAGTTATTAAATTTTAATACAAAAGGCCACGACATTTTTAGAAGATGGTACGTAGATGGCCGTATTTACTATCATAAGATTATTGATAGAAACGCACCTGTAAAAGGTATTACAGAATTAAAATATATTGATCCTCGTAAAGTTAAAAAGATTAGAGAGATCAGAAAAAAAAGACCAGACGGCCCTACGCCACACGGTCTTGCTGTTGTAGATGAATATGTTGAATATTATCTTTACAATGAAAAAGGTGTATCTGGTACGACAACTGGTACAGGTATAAAAATATCACCTGATACAATATCATTTTGTCCGTCAGGCCTTATAGATCAGAATAAAAATATAGTTTTATCATACTTACACAAAGCAATCAAGCCTGTCAATCAATTAAGAATGATTGAAGACGCTACTGTTATATACAGAATTGCTAGAGCACCTGAAAGAAGAATATTTAAGATTGATGTAGGTAATTTACCTAAAGCAAAAGCTGAACAATATTTAAGAGATGTTATGGCAAGATATAGAAATAAACTTGTTTATGACGCCTCAACAGGAGAAATCAGAGATGACAGAAACTATATGTCAATGTTGGAAGATTTTTGGTTACCGAGTAGAGAAGGCGGAAGAGGTACTGATATTACTACTTTGCCTGGCGGTCAAAATCTAGGAGAAATTAACGATATAGAATACTTTAGAAGTAAACTTTACAGATCATTAAACGTACCAGCAAGTAGATTAGAAAGCTCTCAAGGATTTAATCTAGGTAGAGCTTCAGAGATAACAAGAGACGAGTTAAAATTTACTAAATTTGTTCAAAGATTAAGAAAGAAATTTACTGAATTGTTTAACGACTTGTTAAGAACACAATTAATACTAAAAGGTATTATAAATGAAGATGATTGGTTTGGTGTAAGAGACTCACTAAATTATGACTTCATACAAGACGGTCATTTTTCTGAATTAAAAAATACAGAGATGGCTAGAGAAAGATTACAATTAGCTAACGAAATGAGAGATTACATTGGTAAATTTTACTCATTAAGATATGTTAGAAAAAATGTATTAAAGCAAAATGAAAGAGAAATGGAAGAAATGGATAGTCAGATTAAACAAGAAATTGAAGATGGTTTAATTGATAGCCCAACTTCTCAAACTTCGGATATGGAATAGGAGATAAAAAATGGCAGACGTAAATGACAACACAAAAAACTTTATAGACCAGTTATCACAAGGTAATAATGATGAAGCTGGCGAAGCTTTTAAAGCCGCTTTAAGAGATAAAGTTGCTAATAGTTTGGATAACGCTAGAAAAGATTTAGCAGGTAATTTGTTTTCAAAAGATGGAGAACCTAATGCTGAACCTTACAGCGATCCAAAACCAGAAATTGCTGATCCAGGAACATTTAATCCAGACGGATCTGTGTCACCAACTGAAACGGCTACACAAGCAAAAGATGGTAAAGCAGAATTAGATTTAACAAGTGCTGGAGCTGAAAATGCTGGTGAGCAAACTAGTTAAAGAAAATTTAGAATTAGATTCTCAATCATATAAGGATTTAAGTCCTAAAATGAAAGAGGCTGTAAGTGATGTTTTTAAATTAGTAGAGAAATCTACTGGAGATATTATAAAAAGATTTGAAGGCGCTTGTGAAAAAGTTAGCCAACATTATAATATTAATGTAATAGAGTTAAACGATTACTTTGATAAAGAAGTAATTGAACAATTAGGAGAAAAATAAAAATGGCATACCAAGGCTCAATAAAAGTTAAAGGCAGCTCAACTGCTGCTGGTGGTGCTATCACGGCTAGTAATTTTGGCAGAGCTCACTTTGTAAGAGTACAAACACAGGCAGCTTCTAACACAGTTACGGTTAAACAATCATCTACCGTTATCGGTACGGTAATTTTAATAACTGCTGGTGATAGTATAATAATTGAAAAAGAAGAATCTCATACTATTGAAACTTCAGGTAACGCTGTAGGTTCAGCAGTATCTTCACCAAGATAATGGCAATAACATCTACAAAATTAGTTGATGATGATTTTAAGATTGTTGTTAACGCTAATGGTGTAGGTAGTGAAGAAGATCAAAAGATTGTAGATGTTGAGGCGTCTAACAATGCTTCAAGTGCACCAAAAGTTTCTATTGCTAACTTACAATACGAAATATTAGGTACAGGTGAAGTAACATTATTTTTTGAAAAAAGAGGTAGTATTGATACTACAAAACAATTAATTATTTCTGGTAGAGGTAATTATGGCCTTAAACCAGATGAAATTAAAATAGAAGATACAATAGGTAATATATTTTTAACAAGTGATTCAAATGTTACAAAGTATAATATTGTATTAGAAACACATAAAGAATCGGGATATACAAACTAATGGCTGATACAGTAACAACACAAACTATAGCAGATACTTCAGGTGTCAAATTTGTAGCAAAACTTACAAGCTTCTCTGACGGTACTGGCGAAACTTTAGTCAAAAAAGTTGACGCTTCTGAATTAACTTTTATGACCGAAGACGGTAATAGAAAAATTAGTAAACTTTGGTTTTCAGTAAATACAGCAAATCCTAAATCAGCTGTTGAGTTGATATGGGATGGTGTTGCTAATGCCACAGCAATATTTTTAAGTGGTCAAGGTCACTTCGATTTTAGACCATCAGGAGACGAGATACCTAACAATGCTACTACACCGACAGGTGATGTATTATTGTCAACAAAGAACTTTGCTAGTGGTGATAATTACACGATAATAGTAGAGTTTAGATAAAAACTCTTATAAATATAAAGAGAGAGAAAAAATGAAATTAATATCAGAAGAAATTTCACAAGCAGAATACTTGGTTGAAGAAGCCAATGGTAAAAAAGACTACAAGATCAGAGGTGTCTTTTTACAATCTAACATCAAAAATAG
>Ga0208767_1002295_pt1 | contig 14570 bp, 21 predicted proteins | sample VirMetDEL_Mar_21_FD_184514 | JGI IMG/M metagenome (GOLD analysis project Ga0208767, IMG submission 184514) | Aqueous microbial communities from the Delaware River and Bay under freshwater to marine salinity gradient to study organic matter... | ecosystem: Environmental > Aquatic > Marine >... | reverse complement strand
TCATACAGGTAAGTATCATGTAACTTTTCATGCGACTTTATCATCAGAAAGTTCTAATACAAAAACTGTATACTTCTTTCCAAAGATAAATGGAGTAACCAGTTCTCAGTCTACGATTATTTCTACATTACATGAAAATTCAGAGAAGAAAATAATATCTAGGAATGGAATATTTAGCATAACAGCAGGACAATACTTACAAGCATTTTGGGCATCAGACAGTACTGACGTAGAACTACAACATAATGCAGCTACAGCATTTGCCCCTGAAACCCCATCTGTTACACTCAGTATTATACAAGTAAGTCAATAGGAGATAGCTATGAATTTATATATAGCAGGAATTACATCTGACAAAATAGACGCTGTTTGGGATAGATGTGCAAAATTTATAGAAATGGGTAATAGTCATAGCCAATATGAGCTATCTGTAATGGATTATTATGACAAATTAATTAATCAAGAAATGCAGTTATGGATATTATACAACGATGAAAAAGAAATAATATGTGCCTTAACAACTGAAATCGTACAATATCCACAGAAAAAAGTATGCAGAATTGTTAGTTTAGGTGGTCGAGACCTGAATGAATGGGTAGAAGAATGGCTAGATATTTTAGAAAAATGGGCAGAAGAAAACGATTGCGATTCTATAGAAACCTATTGCAGAAAAGGATTTATTAAAAAACTAGAAAAATTTGGGTATTCAAACACCTATGTTGTTCTAGGCAAAGAACTCACAACAATACATTAGAGGTAATATTATGGGTAAATCAAGTGGTGGTGGTGGAACACAAGTACAGAAGATAGAACCTTCTGACTTACAAGCACCTTATTTAAGTGATTTATATAGTCAATCACGAAATTTATATAATCAAGGGGGTATAATACCTTACCCTGATAGAACATTTGCACCTGTATCAGATGACACTATTAATGCAGAAGCAGCATTAAGACGTTTATCTGCTGGAGACCAACAAACAATGGTCAACAATATAGCAAATGCACAAAACTTTGCTTTAGCAGGACCACAAAACTTAGCTACAAATCCTTATTTAGCAGGAGCTACAGAAGCAGCTTTACGTCCAGTTTATTCTCAAGCACAAGGTTTATTACAACAAGCTAGACGTGGTGCTACAGAAGTAGGTCAGCTTGACGGAAGCAGACAGGCTATTTTAGAGCAAGGTGTAATTAGTGATTACTTAACAAAAGCAGGAGACATTTCCTCTAAGATGTATTCTGACGCATATAAAGACGCAGCATTAAACCAACAAAGAGCATTAGCGTATTCACCACAAACTCTACAGACTCTTACTACACCAGCACAAACATTAGCTAGTTTAGGTCTTGCACAAGAACAAAGACAACAACAACAGATAGATGAAAATATGGCTAGATATATGGCACAACAACAACAACCTATTGACGCATTAAATCAATACAGTTCTATTGTTGGGCAAAATACACCATTTAATACAACAACAGGAACTATGAACGCAGCAGACCCATCATTTGGTCAAAGGGCATTAGGTGGTGCAGCAGCAGGTTATGCAACATCACAAGCATTAGGTTCAGCAGCTTTATCGGGTTTAGGATTAGCAAGTTATGCAACCCCGATAGGTTGGGCAGTTGGCATAGGTTCAGCATTAGGATTATTCGATTAGGAGATAAATTATGGCATTACCAGTAGTACCAATAGCATATGGAGTAATTAGAGGATTATTATCTAGATATGGCTCTAAACAGGGTGTTCAAACACTTATGAGAGAACTGGGAGTTAATCAAAGAACAGCTAGTAAAATAATGGAAACTTACAGGAAAGTAGGTAAAAAAGGAGATATAACTCAAAAACTAGGTGGAAAAGATGTTGTTAGCAACAAAAATGTTATAAATGTTCAAATAGGAAAAGGAGACGCAGCACAAGCTACTATTTTAAAAAATAATCCTTTATTAAAAAGAGGAGGAACAGGGCAAAAAGCAAATTTACTAGGTCGCAATACATTAAATCCTACTGCTGGTAGCAAAATGTACCCACAAGGCACAGGACAAGGTTTATTAAGTACAGTAAATCAAGGAATACGTACAGGAGCAAATGCAACAGGTCGTGGATTATTGGCTACTGGACGTTTTGCAGCAAGTCCGACTGGTATAGGACTAGGTCTTTTAGGAACAGGTGCATACGCAGCTATGCCTGATGAAAACGCAGGATTAAACCAACCCGGCAGAGACGCATATTATGACGGGCAAGGAAATTTAGTTATGAGAGACGGAACAAGTACTAGTGGCTCTTATCAAGATAGAATAAAATCAGGAGAAATTGTACCAAAAATAACAAAACAATCTTACGAAGAATTTAAAAAACAAAAAAATATTTTTAATAATACGGGTAGCGTTACAGATAAAATGTTTTCAGGAATAACTGGTTCTGAAGCAGACCCTGCAAATAAACCTGAATTTGCAGAAGAAGCTGAATTATACAGATTAGAACAAGGATATACAGGAGAAAAAGGTCAATTTGAAATAGCTTTTAATGCTTTACCTGATACTAACGCAATTTCACCAACAACAGCAAAAGCAGAACGAGGAAAATTAGATGATGCTATATCAAACATAACTACTGGTGCTGCAATGCTTGAAGGCAGTCAACCTCCTCAAAATATATATGGTGATAGGATAGAAAGAGGAAGATATGATGAAAAAGGAGTTTTTCAACCTGACGAAATAGGAGAAGGAGAAGACAGAGGTATTATTGCTAGGACTTTTGGATTCGGAGACGAACCAATATACAGAGAAAAAATGTATGACCCTAAAACACAAAAATATATTTCTGACGACAATGGAAGAATACTTACAGAAGCTGATTTAGTAAGGGGTTCTAGGGAGGTTACTAATTTTCAAAGCACATCTCCAAACTCTCTTAATATAGCAGACGACCCTAGAAGCAATCCTAATAATATTGCTTTTAACGCAAGAGGAGAAGGAATAGGTCCTGTTGCTGCTCCTACAGAAACTGTAGGCACAGGCACAAGCAGAACTATTTATACTAACCCTGATGGAACACAAGCTGTTGGAGGAATGAAATCAAACACAGTAAATGCTCCTGCTACTGGAGATTTAGCACAAATAATGGGTTTAGCTAACTTTTTGTCAAACCAAAACAAAAATCAATATATGGGAAATACAGGAAATTTTAATATGGGTATTTTTAATAATCAAACCCCAATGCAACAATACTATGGACAAAGACCTCTTGGGTTTTTAGACCCTGAGTTTTATAGACGTATTGGTGGAATGTTTCAATAGGAGAAAAATATGAGTTTATTTGATGATATACAGGTAGTCGGTAGTCAATTAACATCGTTTTTTGATGAAGATAAAAACAGAGTACAGGGTAGCCCTGAACCCAAAATGCCTAGCAGTATAAACCCACAAGACGTAGCTACGTTTTTTAACCCTAATTTAGCCCTTATAGAGGGTGCTATCACGGGTAATGTTACTAAAGCAGACTTAGAAAAATATAAAGAAGCAAAAGGAATAAACGATATGTTTGCTCTTGCAGCTAGAACTGCACCAAGCATAGGACCAAATTCACAAGGTTTCCAAACTGCTAATCAAACATTAGCACAAGGGTTTGATGCACAAGACAAACAAGGAGAAGCATTATTAACTTCTTTAAATAAATCAAGAGCAGAAGTAGGAACTACACCTCCTCCTATATCTTCTATGAGAGAATATGATTTAAAAACACAACAAAACGATGCCTTAATACCTGAAGCTTTTGGAGCTTTTGATGCTGTGCAAATGGGATTTGCAAAAGTAGGTTCTGCTGTAGGAATACAAAATTTAGAATCTAACAGAGCATTAGCAGCTAGAGAGGGTTTAAACAGAGATGTGTTATCAATCGGAGCAAGTTTATATTCAGGTAGACCTTCAAAATTCTTGTTAGAACAAATACAAAAAACTATTCCTGTTGGGACTTTAGAGGGTGATGATTTAGCTTATTCTAAATACTCACAATTAAAAAATATTTTTAGAGACCAAATAGTACAAATGGAAGGTTTAAGAAATAACGCAGAAACAGCAAGTAAAAGGATTGAATACGAAAATAAACTTGGAGACTTAAATTACATGGTTGATAGATTAAATGTTGTTACAGGTTCTTTTGAAAAAGCTGGATATGGTAAAGAAGCTTTTTATGATACACCCGGAATGTTAGGTGGTGAATTTACAGAGCAAGATTTAAATGACTTAAACAACTATTTTGAGCAATAATTATGGATTTATTAGAAAGAAAAAGAAGACAAGACATAATACAAAATGAGTTTAATAATTATAAAAGAGCAGGTTCTACTTTATTACAAGCAGGTAGAATAGATGCTAAAAAATACTATGCCAATGTTAGAAACAAAGGCATAAAATTAGGTCTTTTAACAGAAAATGATTATCCTACAGACTTACCTGCTTCTATAGAACCAATTATGAGAATTGGTGGAGCTACAATAGGAGCTGTATTAGGTGGTGCAGCAGGTCTAGCAGGTAGACAAAACCCTTTAACATCTGCATCAGTTGGTGCTGGTTTGGGTGGAGCAGCAGCTACAGCAGGATATAGAGAGTTAGCAGAATTACTTAACCCTGACTTGCCTTTAGCACCAATAGGAAAAAAAGTATCTGACGCAGGTATGGCAGGACTTATTGATTTTGGTGGTACTCTTGCTGTTGGTGGAGTTTTTAACGCACTAGGAGTAGGTTTGGGAAATGCAGCAAAGATAAGTCAAAGAGGTGCAGCAAATTTAGCCAACAAAAGTCCTGAAGAATTAACAAAAATATCAGATGGTATTCCTAAAAAAGTAGGTTTTTTACAAAGAATGTTTACAGACAAAGAAAAACAATTACAGGGGCTTGTAGACACTACAGTAAAAGAAATGCAAGAACAAGGTCTTACACCATATATGGCAGCAATGTCTCCTGAACTAATTAAAAGTTATTTTCAAGCAGCAGGTGTTATGCCTATTTTAGGGAGTCCTGTTCAAAAACTTTATACAAAACAAGTAAACGAATTAGTTAAAAGACTTGTAGACGGAGTAAAAAGAGATGCTAATTTAACAAAAGAACCTCTTTTGAGTCCGGGTGCATTTGTAGTAAAAGGCAATAAAATTATTAGAGACCCTAAAAATATACCTGATGAACTAAACAACACAAGACTAGGTGCTGCTTTTATACAAAATGTAGAAAAAAATATAAACCAAGTAGTACAAGCTAAAAAAGAAGCTTATAAAGCATTTGACAAAAGCATTGTTAATTTAAAAACTCCTGTTCCTATAACACAAGGAAATCTAAGAGGAACTATTGATGGGCAACCCTCAGATGTTATTGCAAACGGAAAAACTTTACAAGAAATGATTGGCGTAAAAGGAGAAGCACAAACTTCGTTTGGTATTTTTGCTAGAAATAATCAATTTAACGAATCTGCTAGTGCTATAAAAGATATGCAAAACAGATATATGAAAAAAAATGGGAAAGAATATATATTAAGAGATGTTAAGTTTAAGGCAGACGGAACAATGTCAGGTGCAAATTTAAATCAATTATATGCTAACGTAAGAGATTCTTTAGGTTTATTAAAAAAGAATACTAGAGGAGTAGGGGCTAGAGCAGAACCCGGAGATGCAGGAGCAATAGCTAGATTAGGCAGTATTAAAGCAGGAATAGAACAAACCTTAAAAGGTGCAGGAGACGATGGTCTTGCTGCATTTAATCAATTAGAAAGTGCAAAAGCTATACAAAGACAATTAGCTTCAGATATTGAAGCAAATATACCAGCATTACAGACAATGGGTTCGCAAAATATGTATAATATTGTTGCTAAAGAAGCACCTGAATATTCTATTTCAGGAGTAAATTTAGCTCAAAAAATACCTAATTCTGTAACATTGGGTACAGTTGTTAAAAAATATTTTGATGCACCAGATGTAGCTTCTCAACGATACTTAAAAAAAATATTAGATGAAGGTTCTACAGATGGCTTAAGTTCATATAAAGCTTTAGTTTCACAAGAAATGGACGATATTTTTTATAAAACTGTATTTGCTAAAACTAATAGAACAGGAGACTTCGCTTCTACAGTTCCTGATTTTAGAAAAGCTATGGGAATAGATGGTAGTGGTGGCAATGCTATGAAAGCGAGAATACAAGTTGCTTATGGAGAAAGTGCAGAAAAAATAATAAACGAATTACCAAAAATAGCTAAAGTTATGGAGCAGTACATGATAAAAGAGCCTAACATGAGTAATTTTGTTGTTAGAAATGCAATTTTATCAGGAAGTATTGGAATAGGCTCTACAGCAGTTTCTTTAGGTATTATGCGAAGTGTAACAAATTTTTTAGCAAAACCTTATTCAAAAGAACTTATAAATACTGCAATAAAAAGGAGTGGCACACCAGCAGGTGATGCAGCAGGAACAAGAATTATGAGTGAGTTAAACGAAGGAACTAAAAGTGCTTCTAAATTTAACGCATATAAAGAAAAAGTTTTATCAAGAGTTAATCCTGAAGCATATAGAAGATTAATGATTACTATGCAACAAGCAGGTATAGAGACTACTGGTCAAGCTACTGGAGCTTTCGCAAGACCTGACGAAGATATATTAAACCCAGTAGGAGGTATAAGATGATACCAATGGAATTACTGTCAATGTTAGCGTCTACTGTTTTAGGTGGCGTTATGTCTATTATAGCACAGAAAGGACAAGCAGAAGCCGAAAGAGAAAAAATGTTAATGCAAAGAGCAGATTTTGCAGCTAAACAAACTGACAAAGCTCGTGATGTTAAAGATGCACATACTAAGCATACTCGTAGATGGATAGCCCTAATGTGTGTATTCAGTATTATTGTAGTACCTATCATTGCTCCTATCTTTACTGACGTTAATGTAGCATATCAAATTGTAACTGAAGCCGATAGTGGTTGGTGGATATTTGGCTCTACTTATGAAACATCATATTTTGAAGAAGGTAATACAATTTTTATAACAAACTTACAATCACACACAATATTCTCAATTATTGGGCTATATTTCGGTGGTTCTTTAACTAGGAAATAACATGGTAGCAAAAAGATATCAAAGCAAAACTGGTGGACTTAACGAAGCTGGTAGAAAATATTTTAAAAGAACTACAGGAGCTAATCTTAAAAGACCTGTAACAGGTAAAGCACCCAAAGGTTCTAAAGCAGCAGGAAGAAGGGCTAGTTTTTGTGCAAGAATGGGGGGTGTTAAAGGCCCTATGAAAGATTCTAAGGGCAGACCAACAAGGAAAGCACTAGCACTTAGGAAATGGAAATGTCGCAAATCCTAAGAAAACAATGTTTATGGGTAATGATAGTAATTATATTGGCTTATGGCATAGCTGACGCTATTGGTGATGTAACGAGTTCGGGAGCTACTACTAATACTCAATCAAACAACGCAGGTTCAAATACTGCCATTACAGGTGGGTATGAATCGAGTACAACCTACCAATCGGGTTCTAGTTCTAACAGCACAACAAATAACGAAACAAATAATAGTACAAATACTAAAACAGCAGTTAACAGCTCGTCAGCACCTGCTATGAGTGTTTATGGTCAAGATAGCTGTGTTATACCATTAGCAGCAGGAATTACTGTAATCGGCTTCTCAGGCACGTTTGGGAGTTATTATGTAGACCCTAAATGCGAAAGAAGAAAGTCTGTATCAGTATTAGCTAAATTAGGTATGAAAGTCGCAGCAATATCATTAATGTGTCAAGATGAAAATGTATGGGAAGCCATGATGATGGCAGGGACACCATGTCCTATAGACGGACTAATTGGAGAAAAAGCTAAAGCTAAATGGGTTGAAAAACGCAAACAAGAATTAACAGGAGCTACTCAAACTAAACCGAGTATGACTTGGAATGATTAGAGCAATACTGCTATCTTTTATATTAACTGGTTGTGCTACACATTCAGTAACATTAGGAACGATGGAGGTATGGGGCAACAACGAAATAAAAGTTGACGCACCCACAAAACAATGAAATACTTAGTATTATTATTCATTTGTTTTCCTTCAATTTCCCTGTTTGCTGAGCAGACAGGGAATCTTTTAAATCAAACTTATTTTGATAGTGGTAAACCTATCAATGGTTGGTCAGGAACTAATGACCATAATCATGGTAACTCAATTATTGCCGGTGTTCATGGTAAGTATTTAGAAAATACTATTACGTTAGGTGATACCCTTAATAAATCTCAAATGAATGGTGGTTGGACATCTACTTTTGGCAGTGACATATGGCATTGGAACGATTATCAATCTACAGTTAGAATGACACAGACCATAACAGGAGCAGATGGAAGTGTTACAACACAAGTAAGAGATGTTGTTAGCTCACCTTGTGATGGCAATAATTGTGGTAGCTATGTAACTTATACAGACTCTTACACTCAAGGAATTAATAATCAATCTAACTTTAACATCAAAGTAAGATATGATTTTTCAGATACCAGTCAATCTAGTTCTCACTGGTCTCCTGATGTAAAAAATCCTACATTAACTATAGAACATAGTCTTTTGTCTGTTGAACAGCAAAGTACTATATCAGAAATAAATGAAACAATAGATGAAACTATACAACAAAAAATAGAAACAGTAGAGTTTATACCAATAGAAGAATTTACTTTTGAAGTTTATGAAGAACCTGAGATATTCGTTGAAAAGTTTGAAGAAGTATTTATTGAAGAAATTAAAAAAGAAGAAATTAATATAGGAACAGTAAACGTGTTCAAAGAAATACCAATGGAGGTATCATATGAAGAACCAAAGACCATCGAAACATTCACAACAGAAATCCAAAGTTTTGAAGAAAGAATTGAAACAACAGAAAGTTTCAACAACACGCCAACAAGCGAAGTCATACAAGAATTCTTTGCAGAAGAAGTCAGTCAACCAAAAGAAGAACGGCAGACCCTCATCGAAACCCCAAACCCTAGCAGAATCTCTCAGCGAGAAACTCCACTTGAAGAAGTTCGAGGAGGAGTTGAAGAAAGAACAAGCATTGAAGAAACAACAGGAGCAGGAAATGAATCTGCACCAAAAGAAAATGAAGAAAGAATTACTACAGAGTCTAAAGAAGAAAGCACAGTCGCAGAGTCTACACCTGAAGCTGTGGAACAGACTGAAAGCAATACTCCTGAACCTGAAGCAGAAACTACAGTCGCTTCTGAAGAAGTAAATGAAGCTGTCGGAGAAGGAGAAACAACAGATAGTGAATCAGGAAATGGAAGAACTGAAACAGTTGCTGAAAGAGAAGAAACCCTCGAAAGCCGAGATAATGAGGTGGAAGAAAGCAGGGATAGTAGAAACACTAAAGTCAGTACTCAAACTATTTCGATAGAATCTATAGAAAAAAAAGTTAACGAAACTCTCAAACGAGTAGACCAAAGACTGGTTGCTACTTCCCTCATTGTAGCTAGGGCTATGGAAAGCCCACTTTCTATGGACAATTACGGACAAACCAACAATAATATATTTAATAATCAATTAGTTATTGATGGAGGTAGTTATGATGACCAAAGAGAATACATTGATTTGCGAGATATATATGCTAAGAATCAAAATGTTTACAACGACTCTATGGCACAACGTCAAACAAACATTCAAAAAAGTATTGATGAAGTTATAAGAACACAAGAACATCTGAGGAGGATTCGTGGATATTAAAGTAATCACAGGAGCTATTGGTTTAGTTATTACTCTAGGTGGATTGTTTGTCTATCAAGGACAATTGATTCAAAGAGTAGAAGTATTAGAAGCTAGACAATCAGTAGACATTAAACCCTTGACAGCAGACATCGCTATTAACAAAGCAGAGATAGCAGTATTAAATGCTAAAGTTAATGAGATGAAAGCAAGGTCAGACAACCCGTTAGGACAATAATATGCCAAAAAAAGCAGACTTAGACAAAGAAGCCAAGTTTATAGAATTTTTTTGTGAGGGAGACACACAGGGAAATGCTAAAGCTAGTTGTATAAAAGCAGGTTGGGACAAAGATAAAAGTCCTAACCAAATGGGTTCTTATCTTCGTAAAAAACTGTCTAATGAAATTAGGAAAAAAAATGAAGAAAGAATAGCATCTACTTCTAGCTACGCAATTAGCAGACTACAAGATATGTTAAATTCTGAACAAGATTCTGTAGTTTTAAATTCTGCAAGACTTGTTTTAGAACTAGCTAATTTTAATCCTCAAACTATAAACTTAAACATAGATGACACTAAACAAAAATCTGACGCAGAACTTATGGAAGAATTAGCTGTTTTGGTTAAAGATATGCCCGGTTTTGCACCAAAACTACAAGAAATAGAAGAAAAAAAATCTAAAAAAAATATTAAAACAGTAAAAAAACAATCACCAAAACCTTCTTTGACTAAACATTAAAGCTCGTATTTAGCGTCATGATATAACCCTTTTTGAGGTTTTTTTTGTAGTTTACGTACTTTTACTTCTTTATGTGTAAAAGACACAATTTCAGGTAGTTTTTTGCTATTTTTAACAACTTTGTCGATAGCTTCTTCTTCTGAAATTGCACCAACTGCACCACTAAAAACAACTGTTGCTCTATAACAGTAGTAATTTTTTTTCATGTATCACCTATTTATTACCATTTACTTCTTTCTTGAGTTTAGTTTTGGTGTTATTAATTATATTGCCATTTACTTCTTTGGTTTCGTATTTTGAAGAAAGCCATTTTGAACTTTCTTCGTTATCTTTTAGCTTCCAAACCCTATATTTAGATTCACCTAAAAATATAAATTTAAATTTTATCTTTCCTTGCCTACTAAGATAATCAAGCAAAAACATACTTTTCCAACTTTCAACTAAAAAAGAATCACCCGAAACCATAATGCTTAATGCTCTTAGATAATTATGGTGCATTTTCTTTTCGCTTTTTGATAGTGAATCATAAACCTTTTGCTGTGCTTTGTTAGAATCTGGAAATCTTACACCGGGATAAGGTACGCCTTTCTGTATAATATCTGACAAACCAGTTTCAATTATTTTTTCTTCATTTAAATTGTTTATAAATTCTTCTTTTAATTTTTTAGTATTAAACTTTGCATTTAAAAATCTTTCGCCACTTTTTTCTAATTCTTCTTGTTCTAGTATTTTTAACGCTTTTCTTTCTTGTCTTCTCTCTTGTCTTTCTCTTTTTTTTCTACTTTTAACCAATTCATCTAGACTTGCTACGCCTACATAATTAGGGGGAGTAGAAAATAGACCTTTTGCTTTTATATCCATCATGTGTTCTCTAGTTTATTTAAAGCACTTATTTCAATGTCTTCTAGTTTATTCATAATTATTTTATATTTTTCTTTATTGAAGTCTTTTTCTTCTACACCAACAAAGCTAGACCTAATTAAATCTGTATATATAAAATTTCCCTCGTTACAATGTGGACAGTTTTCTACAGAGTTTTTAAACAAAAGCACACCAATTCCATTGCAGAACGGACATTTTATTATAATAGATTCTGTTATACAAGCTTGTACGTAATTTGACACCAAATCGTTTGACACCAAATCATCATCTACACCAAATAAAATTTTTAATTCTTTTACTAAATTAAAATATATTTTTCCACGTGAAGAATCATCGTCTAAAAATTTAGACAAAACATAATATAGTTCATTATTGGTTAGTCTTGCATATGAAAGCTTTAGAAGCACATCTTCTGACGTAATAGAGTCGTGGCTTTTTGACCTTGTGGAAGACAAATCGCATGATGAGGGCAGTAATTTTGCTAATAATTCAGCTTTCAAGTTTCCAAATCCTGTATTTTTCTCGAGCAACAGTACGAAAAGACACTTTAAAACCTTTTCTCCAAGCATAACTTCTTACTGCATCTACTATTTTATAATCATTTACCATAAAAGATTCCCCTTTTTCCATGTTAATCATAGCTTGTATGTATTCATCATACTTGCTTCTTACACTTAAATTAACATCTTTTTCTATCTTAACCATTGTTTTTGTACCATTCATATAACTCCTCTTGTGTACCAAATTTTTCTTCAAATATTTTTTTATTGTGATGTACTCCGTCTTTACCTCTATGATGCAAATAACAAAGCCCAATAAATTTTTCTTCGTTCCTCAATGCCATTCCTGCTCCTGTCAAATGATGAATTTCACATTCAGAAAAAACCCCGTATATTTTAGCACACACTGTACAACCAAATGACGCACATTTTTTATATTCTTTTTGCTTTTCTTTATTAGGTTTCTTAGCCATGTTTAAAAATTATGTGTTAACACATCTAGTTATATTCCCCTCCCAAATGCAGACCTAATCATCAAACGGGCTTTCTTCTCTTTCAAGTTCTGCGAGATAATCTACCTGTATATCCCATTTAGACTCTAAATCATCACAAAAATCATTAGCTTCTTTTCCGGTAAATCCTACTTCCTGTAATGCTTTTACAGAGTAATTCCTGTTGTAGTCTTCTCCCGAGTTTTCTATTTCTTCAATCGTATCGAAATAAAAATTATTACACGTTCTGCTCATTAGCTTAACTCCTGATAAAATTTCTTTTCTCTGCGTACATTCGCAGATTGTGTTCTGAATAAATCACAAAACAATTCAGCAGACTTAATTTTATGCCTTAAACCTATGTATTTTTCTTTAGCTTCAGCTATTAAGCCTATGTAATCTATCACTTTTTGTTGTGTGTTAGCGATAGCTTCTCTCTCTTTTTGCGTCATTTTGTCATTCATTAGCTTCAAATATTCCATATCTCTATGATATTTCATTTCTGAGTTATATTTTTCATATAAACTCTCCCATTTGGCAAGTTCTTGCCCTAGCTCAGATATTTTATGAACGGCTTTTTCTAATGTTTCGTCCCCGAGCTTAATCATTTTTCTTCTTTAGGCACGATTGCCATTCCCTTGTTATTTTTTGTATTTACCAATTCTGTCAAAAGCTTTTCAATGAGAGCCAAAATTTCTTTTTTCCCGTCTTCATTTCCCATAATATAATCTTCTTGTGAATAAACACCTTGTTTTTCAGATACTTTTGTTTCACTTACATAGATTATATAAAGCTCCATTATTGCTTTCTCATAAGTTTCTTTTGTATTATTGGCTAATAGCCTGTGGAATTCATTTATATCTATCACTTAATCACTCCTATTAATTTATTTTTTACTTTTATTGGCAAACTATCAAAGTTCTCTTTCGTTTTGTGGCTTCGATAAAGCTCAACAAATCTTTCTTCTATTTTTTCGTAATCTTTTTCGCAAGTTTTATTCAATTTTAATCCACCGAGCATTTGGTAAACCTTGTTAGCCGTTTCATCTTTTACTTCTTTTCTGTTAAAAAAATCCAAAAGATATTTTTTAATTTCTAAACTAGAATCAGACAGATTTTTAACCACATCACAAACTTGTGGCTTCCATTCGCTAGATTGTGTATGTACTGAAAATGCCCTGATACAGTCTTCCATTTGATATGTTCTCAAAGCTAACCAAAAAAATCCTTTCTGTGTGTTATTGAGTAATTTCTGTTTAGGATATGCTTTATCTACTAACTCGATAAAAGCCTTAAATTCTTGTTCTGTCATTATTCCTTGTTCCTTAGTTATTTATAACTTATTTATTAATAACTATAGTTAATTATAAATATATATGTTTATTTATATATAATTATACATACATAGTTATCTATAATTATTAAAAAGTCAACATAAAAATTATTTAAATATTCCTTGCATTGTGCAAATGTTTGTATTATTGTGGTATTTGAAACAAGGAGAAAACAATGAAATTTGATAAAGAAACGAAAGTTTTTATGGAAACCTACGATTTAGACGAAAGTCTATTTTGGGATTGTCATGGAAGTCCTATACTTTTGCATAGAGGGTGGCTTAAAGTAGCCAAAAAACTAGGCATTGTAGATTACAAACTTACAGAAATTGAATTCAATAGCCAATTAGGTATTTGCGTCATTAAATGCTCTGCTACGTTAGACGGAATTACTCATACAGACTACGGGGAATCTTCCCCAAAAAACAATACCAATGCTTATATTTGGGCAATGGCTATCAAAAGAGCAAAAGACAGAGTTATTAGGGAATTTACAAACGTAAGTGGTATTGTCTATTCTGACGCAGATTTAGTAAAAGGGAAAGACGGAAAAATGCAAATGGCAGATAAAGTCGATGCTTTTGAAAGAACAACAGACGAACAAGTAGCTGAAGCTATCGCAGAAGTCAAAAACATAAAAAACAAAAAGGTTATAAAAGATGAAAAATCTAAATCTAAGAAGTAGTAATTTTATAAATTATATTTTTGGAAAATATGTTTCTCGGGAAGAACAGTTAGCACTTGATTTAGAGGGAAAAGAAAGAGAAATCGAGGGAGATTGGCAAAAATACATAATGAATTATGGAAATCTTCACGAAAAGCATGGAATTGCAGAATGGGTTGTATGGGCAGAAGAAATGCCAAATTATATACTCGATAAACAAAGGTCGTTTTCCGTCCCAAATTGGC
>Ga0208767_1002294_pt1 | contig 14573 bp, 23 predicted proteins | sample VirMetDEL_Mar_21_FD_184514 | JGI IMG/M metagenome (GOLD analysis project Ga0208767, IMG submission 184514) | Aqueous microbial communities from the Delaware River and Bay under freshwater to marine salinity gradient to study organic matter... | ecosystem: Environmental > Aquatic > Marine >... | reverse complement strand
AAATATAAAATAAAATAAAAAAATTCAAATTATTTTATACATTTTAAAAAATTTCATAAAAAAAATAATCTATTGACTATAAATTTTCAAAATTACGGTCATTTCGGTTGTAAGTTATTCACGATTACGACTGAGACATATTTTAGGAATTAACATATCAACGTATTTTTGTGTTTTCATATTTCTTTTATATTGAATATATGGAATATCATTATATACTTTATCTAACTGTTGTTTATGATCTATTATATTTATTAAATCTTTTCTACAATCACAACTATAATAAATCCCATTAGTTAATTCATCCATGGCAACTTGGTCTACTTCTACATATACTTTTTGATTACCTTGAATATGATGTAAAGGTCTTCTTCCTAAGTGGTTCCATCCTCCATCTTCAACAGTTCTCCATAATAACATATTAACTTTAAATTTACTCACGTTTCTATGAGTTGTATTAATACGGTATTCAATAGGATTTAACTCACTATTTAGAGATTTAGGGTATAATAATTTAATCATAACTCTTCCTGGGTTATACTGAACTCTTGCTCTAATATCACAATATGTATCGCTCTTCAATAATATTCTATCCATATTTCTAATAAAATCTTTATTCATAAATTTATCAGTACAAGATTTAATCATATTTCTATTGATATACATAAATATAATATCTAATAAATCATCAGGAATATTGTATTTATCAGCGAGTGCGATTACTGTGTTATACATAGGTGGCATTCTGTTTAGTGTCTAAATTTTCTTTAAATACCATCTCAAATTTTTTTCAAGATTAATCTTTAAAATCAATCTTTACTTTCTTTTTTTCAACTTTAAAACTAATGAGATTATTCGGTGTATATAATTTTTTAGGTTTAGATGTATCATTAGGATTAGGTCTTGTTTGTGGGTTCTTTTTACCCATTTTATTATATAAATCTAAATCTTGTGATGTATATATTTTTTTTAGATATATTCTATAATATAATTTAGCATATTCTCTTCTATATTGCCGAGACCATTTAGGCATTCTTTTTATCCACTCTTCTTTAGTTTCACCCTCTAACTGAACTATATCATTACAATTATATGTATTTTTAGTATTATTTAAACCTGATGTTGTCATATCCATATATTATATATTATATCAATAATTTAATCATAATAAACATTATTGAGATCTTGAAAAAAAATTTGAGATATTTTTAGAGAAATATCAACAACTAAATTGAGATGAGTTATAAATTACAAATGAAAAAACTAATCAGCGAATCTATGGATAATCCTAAACAATTAAATAAAGTTTGTAATATATTAATTAAAAATAATGAATCATTAAGAGAAGAATTAAGATTTAGAAATGAGATCATTCGGCTACATGAAAGCGATGATAATAATACTATTAAATCATTACAAGAAATATGTGATGATATAGAATTGCATCCTGATTATAAAGATACAATAGAAAGCACAATAGAGACAGCACAAAAAGAACTTGATTCTGTAAGAAAATTAAATATTATGTTAATGAAATTTATGAAAGAAATACAAACAGAACAAAATTTAGCAGAGATGACAGGTTTAGATAAAGATACTGGGACAGATGTAGCAATAGTCCATATAGCACAAGATTATAAAGAACTAAAAGAAGAAAATGAAAAATTAAAAGAAGAAAATAAAAAACTAAAAGAAGAAGTTAAACAAGTTTATCTTGATTATTTCTAATTATTCATAATCTTTACCTAATTTAAATTTTTTTTCTATTAAATCGGCGGTATAATAAAAACAAAAATCAGAATAATCAGGAGATGATACTGTATTTAATATGACTAATGTTTGATAATCAACAGCATATTTATTTATTAATTCTAATCCATCTTTTTTATTATCATTTACAGATAAATATTGAATATTAAATGCTTGTTTATTATCATAATTACTTTGCTGAAAAACAAATATGACATCTACATTATCTCTCTGTACTGGTGAGAAATCTTTTTTAATATATTGATATGATACTATTAATGATATTTGATAATGTCTCGCACAGATAAATAATTTATCTAATATTTTCTGTTGTTTAGAATCATTACTGGCGATTATATCATCAATAATTATTAATGTTCTATGATCACCCTTAGGATCATTTCTAATTAAATATTCTTGTCTTTTCATAATTCTATCAATTACATCTATATCCACTTCTGTATATCTAAATTCAAAAGGAACATAATCATATCCATTTATAGCAATCTCTGATGTAGGACTAAATACAAATACATTTTTTACTTTTCCTCTGAAGAAATTATAACATAAATCTTTACATAGCACATTTTTACCTGAACGGCGTTTACCAGCAAGAACTATTGAAGGATTATCTGGAATATCAGATAAATCAAATTCTATTAAATCCATATATATATATTATAAAAAAATATTATTATTTATTTCCCGTTAGGAAGAGGGATCTGTGGGAGAACAGATTTTACAGCAGGGCGAACAGCAACATCATAGGCGATGGACGAAGCACCAAGACGGAAACCTTGATTTACAGTTCCCATGGAAAATATAGGTTTTCTTTCAAATACAGCACGGTTTACACCAGCAATCATCATACCACGGAGGATAGAATCAATAACACTTTGAGAATCTAACATTTATATTATATATAATATTTAATTATAATCATATATTTAACTGGATTTTTACATTTTTTTATCTTACAACCAAAACTACCTATATTTTCAATTTCTAAATCAAAATTTCAAAAAAAAAATCAAAAAATTCAAAAAACTCAAAAAACTCAAAAAAAAATTTAACAAACCAAAAAATAATCTCAGAAAATATCCAAATCACCCCAAAAAAGGTTGTTAAAGATTTAATTATGGATTATTATTATTATCTTCTTCATTTTCATTTTTATCTACTGGAGGAACTCTATCACAATCAATACATCCACACATTTTAATTTTAGAACAGCGTGATGCTTCAAGTTGTTTAATCACAAGAGCAAGAGCAGAAGCACAGATAGTGATGAAACCACCTATGGCGACCCATTCTTCAACTTTCATTATTTAATATACAAATATTTTAAATAATTATCCAATTTTTCAACATTATCTATATATTTCGCTTCATTCATTTTACATCTCAAAGTCCATAATTTTTTATATATTTCATTTTTATCACAATGGAACGATATTTTATTTTTTCTTATACATTTATTAAAATTATTTATACATTTTTCACAAGGTAATCTATTTATAAAATCATAAATAAAATCATTATCATTATCATTAACCAATAAAAATAATGTATCCCACATGGCACCACCGAATTTTTCCATTTTATTCATTTATGATATATTATATATTTATTCTAATTCTAATGTAATATCAATATCACATATATCACTAAAAGCATTAGTAGTATCCTTCATTTTCGCCCAGTTTTTAATTAATCCGTCTGTCTGTACATCTCTATAATATAATGAAAAAGTTAAAGTTTTTCCACTTTCCCAAGTCTGTGGTCTATTATTTATTAATAAATATGGATATGAATGTGATATTGTAGCATAATCACTAAATCCCTCAGAAGCATCAAGTGAACCAGCATGTCCGAACGGGATTAATCCTGTAAAATTAGATGCGTCATTCATTCCATCTGTTGTGAATGAATAGGTCACAGCATCTTTACTATCTAAAAAATCCATATCAACAGCAAGAGAAGATGGAATAACTGGAGATATTGTAGATAATCCAGTATTAGCAGTAGTTTTTTCTATCTGTTCTTGTAATACTTCATTTCTAATATTATATTTAATATCTTTTAGATATAAATTCTTAAATTTATATTCCTTAGTTAAAGTGAATGTTATATCACCAGTAGTATTTTCACCACAGAAAGAAAAAGTTAATAATGTCATTATACATTATTTAATAAAAAAATATTATGATTTATATTCAATTAATTTATTCAGTAATCATCTTGAAGTTAATTTGTCCGGATGCGGATGTATTGTATGTATTAATAGTAAGAACCTCAGCAACGACGTGGACGGTGTGATCATTAGAACCATTAGCACCAGCACTAAATTTAACTTCAATCTCAGGATTACCAAGTTGAGAGAATGATAATGAACCATCAGCAGAACTATAATCATCAGGATTATATGCGAAGTTAATAACTTTAACATGTGATGGGTTAAATTCATTTCCACTTGTAGCACCATAGGTTCCATCAACAGCAGGGTCATATAGTTTAAATGTATCTGTTCCGTGAGGCACAGGAGAGCAAGAAAATGGAAGATTATTTCTGAAACATTCAACAGCATAATCAGTTTTATAACCATTACCAGCAGTTAAACTATTAGATACATTATCAATACCACATCCACAATCTTCAATCTCATAAATAGTTTGATTATTAGCAGATAATCTTACAAGTGCTAAATCAATAGTTTTCATATATGCTTTCGCGGTGCTTGATGCTCTGTCAGTATCATCAGTAGCGAATACATATAGACGGCGGACAAGACCACTAATAGATTGTATCTTAATTTTATTACCAAGAGTAGAAGAATCTGTAGTCTGTACTAAATTTCCGGATGCGATACTTTCAGAGAAAAGAGTTGTGCTAAATCCTAATTGTGATGAAACACTTCCCGGAGCATAGTTCCGTGCTTGATATCCTGCTAATTCAGCAGAATCAAGTTCAGCAACATAGCAGACAAGATTAGCATCATTAAAAGTAATTCTATCTGCTACTGTTTCTGCTTTTCCGTGAGTATCAAGGACACTACGATAATCTACTTCAACGAAAGCATGTGACGATAGAGAATATAAATCCCAAGCACGACCTAAACTTTCACAGAACCATGCTTTAAGGGGGCAAGATAGAGTTTGTCCTCCGAAGATAGATGCCATCGCTTTTCTGCCTTCTAAACTCCCAGCAGTATCATTTGAAGTTCCTGGAACACTTGAACCAAGCATATTATCAAGTAAAATTGATTTTTCTTTATTAGCACGAGTATATTGAGAAGCAACTACCCATTCAGGAGTACACTCCCATAGAGTATTACCTTGATATGTGATTCTTACACGAGTAAAAGCGAAAGCACCCGCCATATCTACAAGGAAACAATCCTTAGCACCAGTATCAGCATTAGTATCACCTTGATTAAATTTAGTTTGTAAATATAAATCTTCTAACAACCCGAAGTTCGGCAACTGAAATTTTATGGTTTGGTTTCCGTCAGCATTCATAGAAGTTGTTGGATTAACTATAATTTTAGATCTTGCTACAGGACAGATATTACTTTCACCGCCAGTCGCATAGTCATATACATTTTGCTTACTGTTTCTTGCTTTAATAGTATTATAAAGGGAAGAGTTCTGATTAGCACGATGGACGAGTTGAGGATTAGACATTTTTATATTATAGTAAATATTTTATTTTTATATTAATTTTTTAACTTAATTATTATCTGATTTTTTACTTTTACCAACTGACTGACCGACACCTTGTGCGAACTGAGATGCTATATATATCCCACCGATTAACAATATAATATTTAATGCTTTATTTTCTAAAAATTGAAATCCTCTTTCAACTAATTCACCACCTTTTTCAACTGCTTTTAGAGGAAGTTCTCCAACAGGTCTAATTTGATTTTCTGCTAAATTATCATCTGTTAATCCTATTCTCTGAACTTCTCTTTTTTTCTGATTAATATCTGCTTCCGCAGTAGTTTTTACCAAGGGTTCTTGTAAAAATTTTACAAACCGTGAACCTAAATCATCACTTTCTTTTAATAATTTAGTATCTTTAGTCACCAGTTCGGCTTGAAGACTAGGATCTTCACTTGACCCTAAATTATCTGGTACTGATAAATCTTGAGTTATTCTATTAACAGCATTATCTCTTTGAATAGGATTACTTAATTTAACATTAGACATAGGATTAGGAGGAGGGGCAGGATGTTCTAAAGTATTTTCACCAGTAAATCCAGTAGGTTTTAGATCACCATAAAAATTCTTATCACCTTTTAATAATAGAGCAGGAGGCATTTTATATAATATAATATATTTTTTTTTTTTATTTTGTATTTATATATAATATTATGGGAGATGAAACTGATGTTTTTGATTTACCATATCATGAAGGTTCAGGTAATGCTGATGTAGGTCATATGTCCCAAGAAAGACAAGCATTAGTAGAAAACGCCCAACGACATTTAGCAGAAACTATTAATGAATTTTATGATGGGGGAATGAGTTATGTTCAGTTAGAACATAATTTAGAACAATTAGGATATTCACATGACAGGGTTAATGAAATAGCAACAGCAACACATATGGAATATAGATATAGACAATCACATAACGGACAACCATCAGATTTAACTGTAAATCAATTAAATTTTCTTCAACGAGGAGCAGGATTTGATATATCAAGAACTAATGTTCACAGAGATATATCAGGGAGAGTATATGTAGATGACTATAGAGCGAGAGACGATGCTGGAAATCCTGCGAGATTATTCTTACCACCACCACAGAGATTAGACCCTTTAACAGGGGAACAGAGAGAAGAGTTTGATTATTTATCACAAGTTCAGAGAGATATTACTATAACACCAGCATCACTAACAGGTGAAAGTATACAACTATCACAATTACAGAGAGAAAATGTTATGAGATTAGCAACATCATATTTAAATAGTGATCCAAGGTTTAGACAATCCGCAAGAGCAGAATTTAGGAATAACGTACAGAATATAGATGGGATAGAAAATGTTGATAATATTGAAGAAGATTTATTTGAGTTATTTGTTGATATTGATGATGAATATGACTATAGACAACAGAATAATGGATTACCAAGAGGCATAGACCAAGAACAATATAATTTTTTAAGAAGTCATCAATCAAGAATAGGATATTCAGGACAACCAATATTAAAAGAACCTAATAGTGAAGTTTTATATTTTTATTCATTTAATAATTTAGGTAAAACACCAGTCCCAAGTGATACAGAAATACAACAATACAATACTAATGTTCCTTCATATGTAGAATTTGATATTAGACCAACCAACGAAAACTATAATGATTTAAATATAGTATTAGCAGATTATTTAAGAAATGATATAAACCGAGATGGGGCAATATCAAGAATACAAGCATTAACTCAATATGATCCCAATAGCCGATTGAGTGATCCTTATAGAGCAGATATGTATAATGAATTTATATTCACATTAAATACTCAAGAAAGGGAACATGATTATAGAATATTAAATAATGGACGACCATCACAATTATCAGAACTACAATATACATATTTAATGAATCACACTATAAGAGATGATAGAGAAGAAAGATATAACGGACAGGTCATTATAGTTAATAATCAAGATGAATTTTCATATAGAATGAGTAATGGCATTAATTTATCTATACCGAGTGATGAATATATTAGAGGATTTATAGAACAAGGATTGTATACACCACCATCAAGGGTTATACCATCTATAAGAACTGATGATGAAGAAGCACAGATAGATTATAGAGTAAATAGGATTATATCAGTTATAGGTGCTGAACGATATGATAATTTATCACAAGAACAAAGAAATATATTAATACAAGTAGTATCAGATAAAGGTGATTTAGAAAGAACATATAATAGTTTCGGATTAGATAATATACCAGTTCAACAACAAGGGATATTTCTTGATAGAGGGGGTGATCCACCAATAGTTAGAGGACAAACAGAACCTATTGACCCTTTAACAGAACAACCTATATCTGTACCAACCCCACAGGAACAAGTGGATAGATATAGAGAATATTTTAATGAAAATCAAGGTTTATATGAACCATTTAGAAATATGTTTAGAGATTTATTACCAGTATTTACTGGGGCATTAGGAGGATATTTCGCATTTTCATTAACAAGGATAAGGGAAAGAAATACTATTCAACAAATAGTAAATAATGAAAGACAACTAATAGATACATTATCATTTAGATTAAATAATTTAATAGACCAATTTGATGACAGTATAGAAGATTTAAATAATCTTCAAGTTCAAGAAAATATACAAGTTAGAGAAGGTTATGATATATTACAAAGATTAAATCTTCGCAGAGGACAATTAGCAGGGATGGAGGATGACCCTGATATAGATGTAAACCTTCAACAATTAGTCAGAATGGAATCACAAGATTTAAGACAAAGTAATCAAGTATTAGAAACTATTAGACAGGAATTAGTAGAAGCAGAAAGAATCACAAATGATTTAGACAGACAGATAAGAGATGCATCTGTTTCAAGGGCAAGAATAAATAATCAATTAAATAGTTTATTAGAATTAGATTATAGTATATTACAACAAATACAACAATCCGCACCACAGATTCTTACAGGTATACAAATAGGTAATACATTAGGATTAGTATTATCAGGATATTTATTTCCTACATATGTAGCAATAGAAGATGAACCATTTATCACAGCAAGTAATATTGAATATAATAAAGATAAAAAAGAAATTAAACATCCTAAAATAAAAGAGGATAAATATCCAATAAAACAAGTCATAAATAAATTTAAAATGATTGAACCAACAGATGTGAAAAGTAAAATAATAAAACCACCAGTAGATACATTTATCCCAGTAAAAGATAATAGAGGTAAACCATTATCATATAGAGAAATACAAGATTTAAAATCAACATTAAGTAAAAGTGAATTAAATAATTTAAAAGGTAAATATTTATTATTCGGTACAGATAATAAATCTAATATTATTAAAGAAGATAAATGTATGAGTATTGTTGGAGAAACTCAAATATTTAAAAGACCTATTAAAATAAGATAAAAAATAAAATATAATATATCATATAAAATGCCAAGATTAATTAAATATAATACTCAAGGAATAATTGATGATGTCCCCGACCAAGCACTCGCCGTGATAGAACACGCAACATTATTTTATCTGATAGAACAACGGTTCAAAGGACCACAGAAATATATGATATTCGCCTTAGCAGGAGCAGGATATGAAATTGCTATTGATAATTTTAAAAGGCAAGACGCACAGAAATAAATAACTTTTTCTTGTATTTTTTATCTCTTTAAATATTTTATTTTATAGTATATACATGGAAGATACTTATGAAATGAAAGATAGTAATTATCAGAAAAAAAATAAACCATTATGTATATATTGTTCTTATAGATGTGCTGTTCCAAGTAAAAATAATGAATATTGTTCTGAATTATGTAGATTATTACATTTTTCAATAACTAAAAAAATAGATTTAGAAGATATAGGAAAATTAATAAAATTAAATAAAATAGATTTAATAAATATCATATTAACACTAAAACAGATAAAAATATCAAGTAAAGAAATATGTGAAAAGTTTGATCTGAAATATGAACCTCCTGTAGCATTTAAGATTACACCAAACACATCTGGAAAGAAAATATCATTTGATTAATTACTACTTTATAATTTCTGTTTTCCTTCTATATTATGCTGTGAAATAATTGATTACTAAATATTCTCTGTATAAATATTTTATTTTTTTATGAATTACTACCGTGATTTTAGATTTTATTTTAGAAATGAATATTTTTTTTTACAATCTTGAATTGTTGATTTGAATATTTGAAAAAAATTTGATTTTTTATTTTATAGAATGTTAAAATTCAGGTTGTAAAGGTTGTCATATTAAATCTTTGATACAAGAGAATATTTATTAACCATATATTTCACAGCATAATATAGAAGGAAACTGAAATATTAAAGGTTGTAAAATACTTAAAAATAAAATATATATATATAATATAGAATAATGAGTATTAATATCAGCGAACAATTTATAGAACATCTTGCTGAAACTATTTATGGAGAAGAATATACAAAGCATGATAAACAAAATATAAAAAAAAAATATCTTCCTATATTTGATAAAAAAACTAATCTTACAATTAGAGATATAGACCAATCACACGATTTTATGACTCAATATTTAGATTTATATAATGAACTAAATAATTCATATCAAAGAATATCATCATTAACAGTTAATTTAAGAAAATATAAAAATGTTAATGATATTTATATAAAAGAAAATTTAGCAAAACAATATCATGAATTATTAAATAATCATAAAAAATTAAAAGAAGAAATTAAAATTTTAAAATTAGATAAAATAGTTGAATATAATACACATCCTTATTGTAAAAAATTATTAGATGAAAATAATACATTAAAAAATGATATAATATATTATAAAAATGAAAGCAAAAAAAGTAATGAAATATTACAAAGAAAAATAGAAGAATGCGAAAAATCACGAGATCAATATATAGAAGACAAAGATAAATTAGAAGATGAATTTAAAAAAAAAGAATCATCATTTATTAGAAAAGCACAAAAATTAAATAAAGAAGAAGAATCTGTTAAAATGAAAGCATTAAGAGATGAAATAGCATCTCTTAAACAAAAAAAAACTAAACTTGAGAAAAAAAATAAAGCATTAAAAAAAGATAATAAAAAATTACGGATACAAGTAGCAGAGATGAGTAGCGATGATAGTGATAGTGATAGTGATAGTGATACTGATTAATCATAATTAAACCTTTTCTTATAATTTTTAATATTTTCTCTTATACTCTTACTTTCTCCCCACAGTATATAAAAACTGAGATATCCCGCCCTTGTAGGATCATTTGTATTTAAATCTTTTTTATGTCTTGCTCTGTACCTTTTTCTCTGTTCCTGACTAGCAGATGATGTATAATGTGGAAGATTCGAATCTCCGAAGTGTGTTGTCTTTGTCCTCCCGTTCGGCTTAGTGAACACCGCCATATAATCTTTCCCTGCTTTAGTTGATTTTTTTATTGTTAATTTAGTTTTCATATATGATATATTTTATATAATTATTTTATCATATTTTTTAATTTAGTTATTTCTTTTTTTAATTGATTTTTTTGTGATTGTTTTATATTTGTATCTGCTCTCCTTTGTAATCTTGAAATCTCTTTTTCTATTTGAGATTTAGGTTTTTTTGCTTTACATGATGAATGATATTTAATTAATCCTTGACTTATTTTTCTTTTATGTTCTGCTGATAAAGGCATTATATATTATAAATTATTTTTTTTTAAGATGTATTTTGTCTATTTGATACGCTTTTGATGATTTATTAACTGAAGCATACACTCTCGCCATCGCCCACTGTTCGCTTGATTTTACATTAGATCTAACAGATTGAGGATTTGTTCGGTATGCTCCTACACCTTTATTATATATTGTTTGTAATCCTGACCTTTTATATCCTGTTAATTTAGATATTTGTGATAAACTATTTGATTGATTTAGAGGTTGTCCGTATTTACGATTGAATTTTTGTTTGTAGGTCATAACCATTTATAAAATAAAATAAATAAATTTGAGATAGTATTTAGAAATAATTTTATATTATATATTGAGTGATAATGAGTATTGAAAGATATTATCTAATGTATAAAAGATATGAAGGTGAATTAAATGACATAAAAGAATATGAAAAAAGATTAGATATTTTCATAAAACATACATATATGAGTTATGTGGGTGGGTTAGGTATGAATACTGATTTATGGGATACACAAGATTATGAATATGATGAAAAAGAAGATAGATATTATTATAAAAGTAGAGAAGATAGTATGAAAGGGTTTATAAAAGAAGCAGGAATATCAGATGAAGAAGCATATGCGGTATTTAATAGTGTTGATTCTGTTTCTTGTTATAGTTAATATAATAAATAAATTTGAGATGTTATTTAAAATAATCTTATATTATATATATTAAGTGATAATGCCTGAACTTACGAGAAAACATTTTAATGAACTTACTGAAAATAATGAAAATTTAAATCATAATTTAAAATTATATATTAAATTAGTAAAAAATCTTCAAGATGAAAATGAAAAATATAAAATAGAAATATTAAAATTAAATCAAGAAATAATTAAATTAAAAAATGATGAAAGTAATAAATTAGGTTTATTACTTAATTTAGAACATTTAATAAAAGAATACAGAGAAGATTAATATCTCCTTTCACATCTTCTACAATATAATCTCCTCATCCATTTATAAGGTAAATCTATCGCCCTCCGTCCCCATCTGTTCCATGTGATAATTCTTCTGTAATAATAGCATTTTTTTTTTTATCATTATTATTTTCAATTGTTTTAACAGCAACAGATGACATTAAAATCATTAATCTTAATTGAGGAGTTAAAGCAGATACTTCAATCTCACCAGTATCAATCATTTCTTTAAGTATCGGTACAATATCATCTTTAGCATGTTCTACATTTTCACTATATCCATCAAGGGCATCTACACCGAAATAATCTAAACCTCTTTCACCAGTTCTACACATCAGTAATAAACTCTCAAAAACTACATTATGACTATTTTTCTGAGTAATAATTGTCATAATTAAATTCTTTTTTTCTGTTAAAGTTTTCATATTCATATCAGGATTAATATGGATATTTTCTAAATTTTCAGGGAACTTCTGTTTTAATACGAATAATTGATTATATAATGTATTTTTTTTCTCTTCATCTAATTTTTCTTCATTTTTTTCTTCTTCATTTTTTTCTTTAACTCTTTTATTTTTCTGTGCTAATTTATTATAATGTGCTTTTTCTTCATCAGTAAATTCAGATACTTTTTTATTTAATCTTTTTTTATAATCTAAATGTGTTTCTTCAATCTCATGCATCTCATTATTATTCTCTACCGCATTAGGATTTTTTAATTCTTCTATAGTGGGAATAATTTCTTCAATATCCATTTTAATATAACAATAGAAAAAAAAAATAAAATATAACCTATAATATAAATGCCTATTCTCAACTTCACAATACGATCACAGGATTTAGATAATAATACAGATGCTAATACTTCAACAAGAATCGCACAGAAAACTATAAAATTAGAAAGAACATTTAAAATGAAACATTTAAAATTATTACATATTTATCATAATATTAATAATATTAATATTACAGATGATGAAGGAACAAGTGATAATACAATATTATTTGCGAAAATATCATTTTTAAATGTAGATAATTCAGTATTTTACGAACATAAAAATAATCAAGTAATAGAACATGGAGGAATGATATGTTTAGGTGAAACAGTTAAAGAAAATCATCAATCAGTTTTTAAAGATTTATATAAAATGCTTCACGAAGGTAATCAACCATTATATTTAAATCAACCATTCACAATACAATTATTTAAATTAGTTCCAAGTGATCCAGCAGTAGATAATACAGATGTTCCAACATATAATTCAAGTGAATCACATTTAATAAAACCAATAACTATTCCTGAATTTAGAGGTCCTTTAGATGAAGCAGGACAATATATTTCATTCACATTTGAGTATAGTGAGGATTATACTAAATAATTATTTTATTTCATATAATATAAATGAAAGAAATTTTAGTTCACCAAATTTACGGATTATTTGAAGATGGAAAAAAATGGACGGATAATGAACTATTTAAAGAATCTGTTATGAAATGGATTTATATCATAACAGAGAATAATAATAATCCTGATAGAAAATATAATTATAAATATATTTTATGGGAAAAAAATAAATGTGATGAATTATTAAAAAAATATGAATTTGTAAAAAATTATTATGATAAAGTTAGATATAAAATAATGAAAGTTGATATAATGAGATTTGTAATATTATATGAATATGGAGGTATATATTCAGATATGGATATTATTCCTAAAATAGATAATTTAGATTTTATTTTAGATAATGAAAATAATGAATATATATCACATTATTATTGGACGCCACAGAAACAAGATGATAAGATAGTCATGGATATGGAAATAATAGGATGTGGAAAACCTAAAAATATATTATTTTTAAATTATTTATTACATATTCCTAAAGAGATAGAAGAAAAAAATAAAATGGAAATATATGATTCTTGGAAAATAAGATATGTATTTCAAACAACAGGTCCTCCATCATTTAGAAGATTCTTAAAAAAAAATAAATGTGATAAAAATATCGTACCATTAATAGTCTGTGGAATAAAAAAAGGAATTAGTTTTAAAGATGAATTTAATAAAGAAAATTATGGAAATATAGATTATCAATTTTTATCATATTTTTCATTATCATATAAACAAGATATTCATGGAAATAAAAATGTTGAATATAAAAAGAAAAAATAATATATAATATTAAATATAATGCCTACTCAAGCAAATTATGATCATATAAAAAATGAATTATTAGAAGCAAAAAAAAGAATAGAACAATTAGAAAAAAATATAAAAGAATTAAAACAGTTAAAAAAAGTATCATTTCCTCAATTTACAGAATACAGTATTGAAGAAATATCACCTGATCCTCAGTTAGTCACTCATATAATAAATAAAGATGAAAAATAAATATCTCCATAAATTACAACCGAAATGACCGTAATTTTGAAAATTTATAGTC
>Ga0208767_1002293_pt1 | contig 14583 bp, 17 predicted proteins | sample VirMetDEL_Mar_21_FD_184514 | JGI IMG/M metagenome (GOLD analysis project Ga0208767, IMG submission 184514) | Aqueous microbial communities from the Delaware River and Bay under freshwater to marine salinity gradient to study organic matter... | ecosystem: Environmental > Aquatic > Marine >... | reverse complement strand
GACTCCCTGTTGGTTGTACGGCAGGTACAGGTCTTGCTCCCGGCACTTCATGCCAATAGCCATAGCCTGTTCGTTTTGTGCGTCAGCATAAGCGATGGCTTCATCCGACAAGGTGTAGACTGCATAAGGGTAAGGTGCCTGTTTTTCCTGAGCCAAGAAGTAAAACTTCTCAGTAGGCAAACCCACAGCCCGGCACCCAGCGATATAGTACGCAGCCTGCTGGTAGTATCTAAATGAGTTGATCGCGCTCCTAAAGCCTCTGGGCGAAGCATCTCGGCAAGTCTTGAGATCCCAGATGTCAGTTCCTGTATGCCAGTCAAGCTTGCCTTTACAGGGCTGACCGTTCCAGTACCAACACAGCGTCAGCTCAACCCGATGCTCTGGCTTGGGGATAAACTCAGACACAACCTCACGGCGCTCCATACAGATGTCATACATATCTTGCTTGCAGGGTGTCTTGTTGCCCAGATCCTCAAGCCATTCAGCGTACTCAGCTTTGCCAGCCTTGGTACGTTTATCGACGGGTGGCTCAATGGCAAACTCATCGAAAAACTTGTGGTGCTCCAAAAACACGGTGTGCTGAACCCTGCCTTCAAGCAGTGCGGGTGAGTTGTTAAATGTTCGGTTCTTCCAAGTGAAGGGACACTTGGCTATTGAGGTGAGATCGTGACTTCGCCACGCTGGGATTGAGTCGTAGGTTGGGTAGTCTAAATCTTCGTAAATGCCTTCTTTAAAATCCATCACGGTTCCTCTATTGGCTTATGTGATCCCGATCATTCAAAACGACCTTGCCGTTCTTATCTATCGAGTATCGGCGGATCACATTGTAAATTGTGTGAGCACTGATCTTGGTTTGAGCCGCTATCTCAGCTCGCCTTACCTTTTGTTCCTCCAACTCTAATACTTTCTTAATTTGTTCGTCGCTTACCCTGCTGCTTAGCGATTTATTCAAAGCCTCTTCTGATCGTTTTTCTTTTGCCTCATCAGCCTTTTGAGCCGAGCGCAAAGCCTTCATGAATACAGATTCCATCTTGCCCTCTTGTTTGATTAGCCCCGCCTGCTCGACCACCTCGACGGGAAAAGGCTAATGAGGAAGGAGATCCTCGGTCTAAAAAAGCCCCGCCTGCTCGACTGACTGGGACGGGAACCAGTTGGAAGCGCGTGATGAACGCTCAGCCTAAAAAAAATCCAATACCCGACCCAAACAAGAACGCTATCAACAACGAATAAGTTGTCCAATACGGTATGGTTGGGCTGGTGATCAACTTTGACCAAATCATTTGTTTGACCTCGGATCATCACCTAAGCTGAATCTGGTATACCAAATTGCCTTGGCTTTGTCCTCAGCAGGATCACCTTTTTTGCCCTGACGCCAAAGGTATTTAAACGCAGCGATCTCGCTGTACTCTTTTACCCGCTGCAAACCGAAGGCGCTGACCATAGCGTCGATACATTCAACCGCCCCAGCATAATGCTTGGGTTGGTTGACCATATCGTCTTTGAAGATGGTCAAGCTATCCAACTGACCCTTGGGATTACCAAAGTCTGCGTCAAGCCCAAACTTAGAATCACCCTTGTACTCAGCATGTACTTTAAAGGCATATGATTTTGATACGCCTACTTTTTTAATCACGTCATCAACCGTAGCTTCGGGGTGACCTAACAAGTACAGCCTCGCCTGATCGCGTTTGGTTCCCGCACGGGTTTTGTACTTACGTTTATAATAACTAGCCATGTCCACCCCCTAAAATGGTATGTCATCTTCAAAGTCTGCGTCTTCTGGGCCATCGTCATCTTTCTTCGGTGGCGCTGGGTTCTCACCCTTCTTCAGTGCAGCCTGCATCTCAAAGCATGGCTCAACAGGATCTCGACCCTGCTCATCACAACCACCGATTTGGTATTGAAGAAAACGTGGCAGCTCCTCAAAAATGTCGCACATTAGCTTACTGGCTTGACATGATTCGCCAGTGAACTCTTTGAGATATTCTTCTAGGTCGAATACAACCTGATCGTTAACGGTAGCAACTTTCTTTGCACCACCATCTGCGGTGAACACGCCAGTAACTTTGGCCTTGCCACCTGACGTTAAGCCGACATCGACCTTGCAGGTAACACCCAACACATTGGTCACGTCGAACTTAGCCAGCTCCTCGGCGGTGAATGGTTTGTTGCGCCAAGTCTGCAAATGCTGACGCAGCTTTGCCTTTTCATTAAGGCTCAGCGTATACTTGTTGAACATTGACATCGGGCGACCATCTGCCGTTTGGCACTCAGGTAACTCCCAGAATATGAAGATGCTATGCTGCTTCTTCACTTCACCTTGGTACTCATTGTTAGACGTTCCAGCGTCTACAATCTTGTAGCAGATTGCGTTGTGAGTTCCGACTGGAACCTGTTCGTAATCTGACCCGCCGCCGTCACTTGCTGTAATTCCCATATCTTTATCCTTGTGTTTCTGCAAAAAGTTGTACTATTATGCACATCGGATAAACGTGTGCAAGGGAAATTTGATGAGTTTAAAAATAACGGACGGTAACCAGAAAGATTTCAGCAGGCCGCTGAGTGGAGACGCTCGCCAAGGGTTCATAGATTTTCTGGCTGCTAACGGTATGACGCCTGACCCGAAGAAGGGGTTGGTGGTGGGCGGCGATATTGGTCGCGCTTACATGAATGTAAACGGAACCAATAAGCTGCACGGGTGGTATCAGTTCTGGCTAGAGCAAGAGGTGCCATACGGACGGTGCGGTGATCGCACCATCTCCAACGAAGAACCCACGGCAACGTGGAAGCCAGAGAATGCTGGGCGGTACGAGATGACCGACGAGCAGCGCGAGCAGATCAAAGAGAGCAAGCGTCAGGCTGCTGCTGATAAGCTGAAGGCTTATATGGAAGCGGCTAAAAGGGCGGAGCAGATTTGGGATACGTTATCTACTGACGTATCTAGTAATGGATACCTCATAAGAAAGAATGTTACGGGCCACGGGGTCAGGCAAACACCCACTGGTGAGCTGGTTGTGCCAGTCAACAAGATCAAGACCAAGCAAAAGAAAAAGCAGGTGGTGTTGGTCGGTTTGCAGTACATACACCCAGACCCAGAGGCATCACTGGGCAAATGGTATATGAAGGGTACTGAGGCGGGCGGTGCATTCTTCATCATCGGTCAAGATCTATTGCGCGAGGCGCACACCATCAATTACGTCGAAGGCTATGCCACTGGTGCATCTTACTATCGAGATATGGGCGAGCCAGTAGTGGTTTGTTTCAGCGCAGGCAATCTGAGCAAGGTGGCACCAGAGATCTCGGTGATGTTCCCGAAGGCCAAGCACGTTTTCATTGCTGACAATGACGAGAGCGGCACTGGTGAGCGCGAGGCGAAGAAGGCGGCAGAGTTTGTGCAGCAGGCTGGATCTCAGGCTGAGGTAAGGATGCCGCTAGAGACTGGCGACTACAATGATCACTCGGTAGAGGGTGAGTTGATGCCAGAGCTTCAAACTACCCAAGAGTTGCAGACATACGACTGGAATAGAAACTCCACGGGCAAGATGTTGATGACCAAGGACAACGTGCGCGGCGTCCTGACGGTGAACCAGATAGACGTGCGCTACAACGTGATCAAAAAGAACATGGAGTACCATATCCCAAACACTGATCACATCATGGACATGCGCGACGAGAGCGCATTGATTGAGATAGAGGATCGCTGCATCCAGCTTGGCGTACCACACCAAAAGACGCGGGATTACTTGAAACTTTTGGCTAAAGAGTACAATCCAGTCAAAGATTTCATGGAGCACATTCCTTGGGACGGCACAAGTAGGTTAAATCAGTTCTTAGCCACCATAAAGAGCAGCAACGAGCCATTAAAAGAGATGTTGATGACTAAGTGGCTGGTTTCCTGCGTTGCAGCGGCTTGTGAGCCAAGTGGCGTGGCATTGGAGGGCATACTGGTGTTCCAAGGTGCTCAGGGACTGGGTAAGACGCTGTGGTTTAAGAATTTAGCCGATTATGAAGAGGGTTGGCTGTTGGAAGGCGCTACATTGAACCCTAGTGATAAGGACAGTGTGAAGCAGGCGGTTAGCCACTGGATAGTGGAGCTTGGTGAGATCGAATCCACGTTCAAGAAGAGCGACATCGACCAACTCAAAGCTTTTGTAACCAAAAAAAGTGATGAATTGCGCCTACCCTATGACCGCGCTTCCACAACGTACCAAAGACGCACGGCTTTCTACGCGAGCGTCAATGCAAGGGAGTTCCTGACCGATACCAGCGGAAACCGAAGGTTCTGGGTTGTACCAGTCGTTGGTATCAACGCGCAGCACGGGATTAATATGCAGCAGCTCTGGGCTGAGGTGAAGGAGGTGCTCTACCCAACCGTGAGCTGGTATCTGTCGGCAGAAGAGCGAGAGATGCTGCAAGACTCAAACGAATACTACCGCACCCAGAGCAGTGTCGAAGACCTGATCTTGGAGCACGTTCACTTCAAGAGTACCCAGACCAAACCAGTGCAGATGACTAAGCTTTTGCGCGACCTCGGCATAAGCCAACCAAGGATGGCAGACATAAAAGATGCGGCTAGAATCATCAGTGCGAACGGGGTAGAGCCTCGCAAAAGTAACGGTAAGAAAGTGTATGACCTTGACTATACTGCGGTAGAAGTTGGTAATGCTGAGAAGTTTAGTGGCGGTTGGAACAATGATTTCTAGGAAAGGGCAGGGTATGTTAAATGGTACCCTGTTCCTAATCTTTCTAAGTTATTGATTTGTATAGGTATTACAACAGGGTAGGGTAGGGTACTACTTTTTAATAATTATATATATTTGGTATATAGCTATATATAGCCATATATAGTTACAGAGAGTTTTAAAAAGTTTTGAGTAGCTATACCCTGCCCCCTGTACCCTGATACGCAGGGTGAGTGGGGAAAGCGCCACATCGAATAGATGTGGCGCGGGGTTGGTAAACTATTGAAGGAAGGTGAATGGCAGACGAGAAGCGAGTAGGTAGACCCAAGAAAGAACGCAAGCAGTTGGTCGAGACGCCAGCCAAGTTCTTGGCAGATGATGAGGCAGGCATCACCGATATGCAGGCAGGGTTTGTTTGGCATTACACGGAGGGTGCGTGTGGGCAGACGGAAGCAGCACGAAGAGCGGGATTTTCGTTTCCCGCCAGTGCTGCGACCAAGATGCTCAATGGTCACGACTTCCCAAAGGTGACGCGAGCAGTGCGCGTCAAGCAAGATGAGCTGCGCGAGAAGTATGCGGTTACGCCGCAGAAGACGGGAGCGATGCTGTGGAACATAGCAGAGACAGCGTTTGAAAGCGGCGCGTATAACGCAGCGGTCAGCGCGGTGAAGGAGTTGAACCAGCTCGCCGGGCTGACGATACACCGCAGTCAGAACCTCAACATCAACGCTGATCTTCAGAAGATGACGAAGGATGACATCAAGCACAGACTGAACGAGCTGCTAGGTGTAGAGACGGAGATGAAGGACAAGGACCACTAACCTTGTCGGTTTGCAAGATCTAACAATCTAACATCGTTCTGGCCCCGCCTCCCGCCCAGCCCCTCAAAATCTGGGGAAATTGCCGATATTATGTTAAATTGGGCGGAATCCCTTAAAAAACAATGACTTGCGTGACGCATTTACCGAGCATGGTTTGCTCCGCATTGCATCGCTCTGAGCAGAGGCGGTACACTCTGTCGCGCAGGCCGCGCTAGAGGTGGTTTCTCTTCCATCTGAGCGCCTGTACCGCCCTCTCACGGGCGCAGGCCATGCAGTAGTAGGAACCCTATGGGGTTGGAAAAAGTCTGTGAGATCGCGGTATGTTTCGACCCCCGCACCCCCCTATTTGGCGAGCGCGGCGAGCGCGATGGCTATAGCAAGGTTTGACGCACTCAGCCTCCAAAAATTCACAAGCCGAAATGCACCGATCCATTTCGCGCCCCGCGTTCCCACAGGTAACACCCCCCTTCTAATTTGGCTAAAAATTTTATTTATTTTTATATATGGCATAAACTCTGGCGATGGCAGACTCACGAAACAAGGGCGCGTCTTTCGAGCGCGACATAGTAAAACGCATCAACGTCTTTTCCGACGAGCATTCGCTTGGTTTCCAATGTAAGCGTAATCTTGACCAGTATCAGACGGCTGACCTTTGCGACATCCAGATCCCTAATCACGCCATCGAATGCAAGGCGTACAAATCTGGCTGGTGGTACGCACCCGCTTGGTGGGATCAAGTTTGCCAAGCCTGTGGCGACGATGTACCTGTTCTGATCTACAAGTTCAACAACAAAGCGATCAGGGTTTGCATCCCGCTATATGCAATCAACGAAAAAATGGCGCGAGATAACTCTCGTACAGCGGTTTTAACCCTCGACGAGTGGTTTGAGCTTCTTAAAGTTAGTTTTGATCAACAGCAAGAGGCTGCGTAATGGCACAATTCGACGATATTGATATTTTTGCTGGGCCTGAGCGCGACATGATGGGTGTACCGATCACTGGTTCTAGCCGTGACCGCCAACTTGACGCCCTTGAGGGTATGGCTCGCCAAAGATACATTGATCCCGTGGAAAATCGTGCGAAGGACATGGTCAAGATGCAGGTTGCTGAGGCTCTGAGCAGCGTACCCGGCGTTGATGGCGGCACAATCGGCTCTATTATTGCGCTTGCTGACTCTCAGAACCCAGATGACAAGCTGATGTTCAACCAAATTGTCTCTCGGCTTGATTTGCCAGTCGATGTACGGCGTATGGGCGACGATTATGCGGTTTCAAAGCGTTTTGAAGACGTTTTGGGTGACAACTCAAGCGTTGGAGTGTCTGCATACCTGCCTGATGAGGGTGATGACCAGTACAGTTTGTCTGCTGAGAAGCGTTTTCCCAATTTTTTAGGCGGTGAAGCCCGTGTAGGTGGCAATATTTCCACTGGCGGCGACCCTGAGATCCGCGCCAGCTTTATGAGACGGTTTGCCAATGGTGGTGACGTTGACATCTTTGATGATCCAAACCGCGATCCATACTATGAAGAGCTTGGTTTAAGCTTTGACAACGAGCGTGGACAGTATTTTGAGGTCATCGAGCACCCAGAACATGGCTTTATGCGCTCGTATGTGTCGCCCCGCGATCAATCCCCTGTTCCTGAGCTGAGTGATGCGCGAATAGACTCTGATATGCAAGGGCTGGCTGCGCTTGACCCCCGTGGTCACAAAAGAAAAGCTGAGCTTTTTTCTCGTTTATCAACAGGGGCGGTATCCGACCAAGAATTTGAAAATTTTGCGCCCGATATGTACCGCCGTGATGGTTCGATCAAGTCTGATCAGGGCTACCTTGGCCCCGTGACAAACAAAAATGACGGCAAGACGATGACTGAGTTGTCTATTGGCGTCCAGATAGATGGTCGTGAGGTCGAAATACCTGCGATGGTTCCTACGCTCAGCGAGTCTGAGATAGAGATGCTTAGGAATATTCGCGTTGGCATTGACCCTATACCGCGAAGCATTCAACAAAAGGCTGTAGAACACGCGAGGCCGTTTCTTGAGGCAGGTGAAAGCCCGTTCTTCAAGGGCTATGCCAATGGTGGTGATGTTGATCTTTATGACGTAGACATCTTTGAATCACCTTTAGATCGTTTGACTCAGCCAGTTCGTGGTGACCTTGGCCCCATGCAACAGATTGTTGCTGAGGAAGAGGGTTTGCGAGGAAAGGCTAAAAGGCTTTTAGCTGGCGCTATGGGCGATGATCGACAAGCTTACCGCCGAGCGGGTAAGTTGTTGGGAGCTGCTGACCTTACCCCCGTGCTTGGTGACGTAGCCGCAGTTGCTGACGTTTCGGATGCCTATAGAGCTGGCGACCCTGTTGGTTTGGGCTTAGCTGCGCTTGGATTCATACCCGGCATTGGCGGAACCTTATCCAAAGCAGGCAAGGGTCTGCGGGGAGCGCCTAGTATTTCAAGCGAGGGCATACCTCAGCCACCCAAGATCAGCAAAAAAGAAGCTGTTCCGCTTTTAAAGCAGCAGTTTATTGAGGAACAACCGCCAATTGGCTCTTTTGATGAAGCCACAGGCAAGCCCGTCACAGAAAAACTGAACCGTGATAGAGCAAACGCTTACGAAAGAAGCATAGTAAAAGGGCCACCAGCAGTTTTTCGCCGCGAGCTTTTTCGGCTTGGCAGCAAAGTAGAAAGACAGCCTCTTGCTGAAAGAAAGATAATAAACCCAGAAGTTTTGAAAGATTATGTTGGGGTTCCTGTCGTTGGAGATATGAGCGCCAGAATAAAAAACCCTACTAGCCAGCCCTACCCAGAAGATGCTGGCATATTATCTGTTCGCGGAGTGCCATTATCCCGCAGAGTGATACCAGAAGGCGGGTTTCAATTTACAGCAGACAGCGAAGGTGCGGAGAAAGGTTGGTCTTCTATGGAAGGCATTGCCACCAAGAAGCAAGGCAACATTATTTTAGCTGCTGAAAAGACGGGCAAAGACCCTATTGGAATATTTAGCGCAATGGGCGCTGAATCTATGGACTTCACTAGCCCAACGCTAGAAATGATGATTGCTCAGATACCAGCGATAAGAATACCTAAAGCAGACTTAGCCGCGTTTGATAAAGTAATACGAGAGGGTACGAAAACGGTTAAGCCAAGACCTCAATGGGTTGGCCTAGATAGCCCTGATGTTTTTAATCAAATATTAGGTGAAGGCGGGTTTGACAGAGGAGGCGCTGGCGCATTAAGAATTGATCTTTTAGCAGAGATGAAAAAGGATAGGTGGAAAAAGCTTGGCTTCCCTATTTATGACGATGCTTACGAGACAATGAAGGCTCAAGAGTTTGACGAAGCCGTCAAAAACTCTACTGGGCTTAGTATGTATAGAGCTGACCCAAATCGCGGCGTTTTTGACGAGCCTTATCACAAATCTTACAACAAAGCCTTCCCCGCCATGAAAGACCAAGAGTATCTTGGCGGCTTAGTACAAGGCGTCCCGCCAGAAATAATGTTCCCTGATACGTTTAAAGATTTAAGTCAACAGATGACAAATCCCAAGGGCGGCGGAAAGCCAAGACCTTTTAAATACTCAGAAAAAACTGGTTCGCTGGTCATGAACCCAAAGCTTTACGAAGAGTACGATGACGAAAAGATACAAGGCATCATCGACTACCTAAACGAGTATGCAGGGACTGATTACGCAGAAGGTGGCGCGGTAAATGTTGATGACATAGACATCTTCGGAGAAAGATAATGGTGGGTTTTTATACCAAGCTTCACAAGCTAACCAAGGTTAACGATCAAAACCTTTATTTAAAAGCTGAAGATATTGCCAATAAAATGCGTATTGCCACGGGCCGTGGTGACGATACACGCCGTCATTTTATGAAGAATGGCGTGAAGAAAGAAGAGCTTGCTGAACTTGGTTTAGCTGAGCTATTCAAGAAGGAAAAGGTTACTCAGCAAGAAATTTTAGAAGTTATTGCAGCTAATCGTGTTGAGCTGGAAGAGAAAATCTACCGCGCTGGCACTGGCGGTGATTTTAAATTTGATTTCGAGGTTGAAGACTTAGACATAGAAGAAGCTCACGGGCCTGAGTACATAAGTAACGAAGTTGACTTTTACCGCTCTATATCTAACTTAGATTTCGAGTGGAATGATATTTACGAAAATGTTTACAGAATGTTTAGTGACCAAGATGATGTCGTTGACGCAGAGCTTGTTTGGACTAGATTTGTAGACGGAGATGCAGAGTTCAACGATCTTCCGCAAGACGTTCAAGAGTTTATTGACGAAAGATCAGAAGAAAAGGTTCGGGCAGACTACGAAGAAGATCCACTTCAACGCATAACGCTGACCGTAGTCGATGAAGATGGAGATCCTACCAATGTCGGTGACAAAGCTAATAATGGTTTTAGCTATTCATTGATTGGCAATGATGACACGGGCTGGCACTTAGACGGAAACGAAGCCCCAAACTTTACTGATGATTTTCGCAAATGGTTCGTTGACATTGACAGCACAAACGAAGCCGAAGTACGCCTTCAAGCCGCAGCCAGAGCCGAAGTCGAAACAGGAAACATGAATCTTGGGTCTTTAGGCCAGCCAGACGATACGCGGTGGCAGAGCAGAACCCTCGACGGCGGCGACAATTACCAAGAAAGGCGCTTTGGATTGGTTGGGCCAAAGCGGTTCAGTGAAGGCGTTCACTTTGCTGATGACATAAACAACATTTTCCACATCCGCACCAAAGACCGTGAAGGCCCGAATGGTGAGAAGATACTTTACGTTGAAGAGCTGCAATCTGACTGGGCGCAGCAAGGGCGTAAGAAAGGTTTTTATGATGCTGAAAAGGTTAAGGCGGGTGAGGATGCCGCAACAAACATTTTTAGAGATCTAAGTGACTTAGCTTTTGTTGATGAATACCTTATCGACGCTGATCTTGGTACAAATGATACGGTCGATATTTTGAGTGCGGCAAGGAACCTTCGGTCAAATGCTCAACAGCAGCGAAAAAACATAAATTCGGCAGGCAAAAAACTTCAGAAACAAGCAGTTCTTGACTATTTTACGCCTGAGCAAAAGATGCAGATTGCTCGCCAATACTTCACTGGTTCTAGCCGTGACGTGGCTGAGTTAGTCGATAACCCCAATGCATTAAACCAAGTTGTTTTCAACGCCTTTAAAGAAAACAATGAATTGAAGGAAAAATTTGTTTCAGACGTATCGGCAAGATTAGAAGCTGCTGGGGAAGATTTAAGCCTTGAAAGCGGCAACGGCAAGACTGGGTTGGCGGGTTACTTTCACCGAAAAGCTTCTGAGCAAGCCGCAGACCAGCTTGAGCGAGAAGGTATTCCTAGAAATGCCTTTGAAAGAATTGAGGCGGCAATTGAAAAGTACAACCCAGATACTGGCTTTAACAGTTTTGGTGAAATAACACCAATGATCGGGGATGTACGGGTTCCGGGGATTACAGTAACTGGCCTAGCGGAAAAGCAAGGCGATCTTCCAAAAGCTGGCCCGTTTGTCATGAAGACCGAGGACTGGAACAAGCTTGCAGTAAAACGTGTTTTTCAAATTGCAGAAGAAGAAGGCTATGACGGCGTTTCTTTTACGCCAGCGGATGTTCACATAGATCGTTGGGGCGACGAGGAACTTAGGTCGCAGTACGACAAATCCATACCTAGCGCAGTTCGCAAAGTTGTCGGCAAGGTTGCATCTAAGCCTGACCGAGAAAGCAAAATGGAAGTTGAGGGCTACGAGTCGCCCATATACTTTTTAGATGACATAAACGCTGACGGCGATACTGTTTCAGAAAGGGTTTCTGGGCCTTTGACCATGTTTTCCCCTGCACCAATCACCCTTGCCGCAGGCATTACAGGCTTGGGCATGGCACAAAAAGCCAGAGCTGACACACTTGCAGCTCAAGGCGCAACGCATGAGATGGTGTTGGATGCGTTAAGTGGAGCTGCCAGCGTGATAGGTGGTGGCCTTTCGGGTCTTTCCGAGTACACAAGAAACATTCCAAAACGCATATTTATGGATGATGAAGAGAGCGAAGCATTAGCTGCTCGCCAAGAGGCTGTGGGAGATTATGCCTCTGAAGCGTTAAACTACGAGCCGCGAAGTGAGATGGGTCGCTCTATGAGTCAATCAGCTCAAGAAGGAATAGCTGGGTTAATACAGCCAGCTATGGAGTACGCCAAGCCAGAGACTGAGCGGTTTATGGATTACATCCAAAGCGAAGAGCAGCGTAATTCGCCGCTAGGCGCTTTGTACAGGAGCGGCAAGTACGTCTACGAAGACATCTTTGGTGAGCCAGAAAGACAAGCGGCTAAGGATGCCCTAGACCTTATCTGATCACCTTCTTGAACTCGGCGGTAACCTTGACCTCGACCTCGTTGTCTTGCTCAAGCGCCTCTATGATTACGTCTTCAAGAAGGTCTTCTAGCACATCTAAGTCTAGCAGCGTCTTCACGTTTACCTCAGCTATTACTGTTACTTGGCGCATCGCCTATTCCCCTGTCTTTTTTCCACATCCTGATGATGTAATCTGATTCTGGCCCAGCGTCATGCTGGCTTTGCAGAACGTGCTTGTACAGCTTCATGGCCTTTGCACTGTCGGCATCAAGCATCATTCTAAATGATGCCATGTCGAGCGTCTGAAAATACTTATCCATTGGCGCTTCCTTCAATATCATAACTGAAAAGGTGTTTCCGACTTCGTTTGACCCACTCGCCCTCCATCTCAGAATACTTAACGCCTTTCATTTTACGAATTTTGCCGTCTGGGTGAACAAAGTCGGTTTTCTGAGCCGTCAAGCCGTGGTATTTGAAGTTGCTCGCCTTGTAAATCCCGCCATTGTGATCTTGGGCTGTGTCGGCGTAAGTAATTATTAGCCGCAACGGATACCTTTGCTTTACCATTTTGATGGCTTGCGAAATCAATCTGCTTGGAGAGTTTCTGGGCGCACCCTCCTCGAAAGCCAGTCGAGTAATCTCCAAAACACCGTGCTGTTCGTGGCTTTCGTACAAGCCTTTTATGTTTCGTGCGTTTGGTATGCCAAAGGTTAAAGCACCCCAACAGTAGCCGTCGAACAAAGCGCCAAAGCTGTAGACGTGCAAGAAGTCTTTTTCGCCAAAGTAATGTGATTTTCGATACACCTGAGAAGCGACTGACTTCGGGATGGACTTAACAGAAAACATTTTAGGCGATGGCGGAGCTGTAAAACCCCCTCCAAAAAGATCGCCTTGGTAATTTTGTTTCATCTAGCCTCCAGATTGTTCCATGTGAAACATTATAGCGTTCTCAAAAACTCTCTGAGGTTGTTATTTGTTACGGCGTCAAACGCCTCCTCAAACACTTCTTCCATACCAAGCTCTTTGGCTAGGGCTTTGATCGCCTTGCGCTGATCTGAGCCAACTTGCCAGACCCTAAAGTCATCTGAGTATTCAAAGTACCAGTCGTGCTCAGCCAGTAGCCGCTTCAGTTCGGGCAGGCGGTCAATCTCTTTGATCTTGCCTGCCATCTCTAATGGGTTAAATTTCATCACTACTCCCTATCGCTTGAGTCGGTACATTGGCGTATCGGCTGGCAGCTCTCGCGCCAGTTCATCCATGTACATAAAGTTTGAGTTATCGGCTTTACAGTCCTCCATCCAACAGTGGCTGTCGAATTCACTGCCACACTGTGAATGGTGACGCTGCTGGAAGTTACACTTACCGCACACCAACCAGTCTTTCAGTGGTGTGTTCAAAACTTTTAAACGCTTGTTCGTAAGAACCGCCAGTGGTGTGACCTTAGCCCAGTGGCACGTTACGCCTTTACCTTTTGCTGCTGCTTGCATCATCTTCTTCCTTTTCGTTGTTGATGTGATCATTATACACTTTCCGTGTCTATGTACAATCATTTATACAAATTAATTTAAACAAATAAATAGTTGCACATAGACACGGGATACCTTACTATCTTGTTTCACCTACAGGAGAACGTGATGACCGATAACGAAATGACAGTTGAAGACCAAATCTTTGCCAAAGACCTGAGCCAGTTTGCTCGCCAGCACGACCTTGAACCGATTGAGGCTATGTTGCTGCCGGGCTTGTTCCGCAAGGCTTCTCAGCAAACTGACGTGAAGCTGCTCGCTCTGACCGCTAAATCTTTAGAGGTTGCCGAGATTGGCGAGTACCTTGCAGACCGCGCACGGGTGTTGTCCGAAACCGATGCGGCTAAAGAGATCTGGGCGGAGTACATTCAGGCTGAACTGCCTAGTCCTGTTAGATCATTCATCCGAAAGCAGGAAAAATAATATGAAACTACGACCAACAGCGAGGGGCAACTCCAGAACTATCTTTGACATACTCGAAATAGACGGGCCAATGTCATTAACAGTTTTGTACAAAAAACTAAAACAGCGCAAACTTCCAATGACCAACGAGCAGATAGATAACTGCTTAAAAAATATGCGTAGTAGGGACTGGATAGAATTTAATTTTAAGGAAAGCCAAAAAATAGACATAAGATCGAAAGTCTTGAAGCAGCAGCGAACCCTTCAGCGAAATATGCTGACAGATCAACGCACAGAAGTAAAAACGCCTGAATTTACGGAAGAGGGTGCAGCATGAGCGCCCAAGCGAAGAAAGTTTTCTATAACCGAGTTCGCAGGACGTGCCTCAAGCACAACATTGACATCGTATACAATGGTATGCCCAAGGCAGTTTATGGCGTGGAGCTTGTGAAGGGTGGTCAGGTCATGTTCGCAGATCGCAGTAAAGACAATCGCCCTTTGAATATAAACTGGCAGCGCCTGCACGAAGAGATGACCGACTATGGATACAAAGGTGGTGTGAAATGAAGTCTATCGACACTCAAATCAAAGAGCTGCGAAAAGCTCTCGGAGAAGCGGCAATCAAAGCAGCATCGCTCAACATGATTCGCGCAGGGATCGAAGCGGGTGATATGCCAGCTATAAAAACGGGATGGGAGCTGCAAGAGGGGTTGGCTGAAAGCCTAGACAGAGCTTTGGACATTCTTAATGGAGACGCAGAATGAGCGGCCCAATTAAGCAAATCAACAACATCTACGGCTATGTCCGCGT
>Ga0208767_1002291_pt1 | contig 14593 bp, 12 predicted proteins | sample VirMetDEL_Mar_21_FD_184514 | JGI IMG/M metagenome (GOLD analysis project Ga0208767, IMG submission 184514) | Aqueous microbial communities from the Delaware River and Bay under freshwater to marine salinity gradient to study organic matter... | ecosystem: Environmental > Aquatic > Marine >... | reverse complement strand
TGGGGTCTTTGTGACACAAAAATGGCGATTATTTGTTAGAACTAACAAAAATTGAGCCCGAACTCGTAAAAAACTATTTCCAGGGAGATCTTCTACAATCAGGTCAATCCACTTAAAATTTTTTTGTCCCATTTTGCGTTAAATGTGATCTACTGAGGCGGTTTCCCATACATTCCACGAAGTAGATTCTCACCAAATTTAAGATCTGTATTTATTTGTTTATCAATACGATAGATCACACCACTATTATCTCCAACTTGGGCTAATTCTCCCTCTGGATCCATTATTTGAGTTTTTATATCTGTAATTGTTTTTTTCCTTGTGACAGTAAATGAAGGACCTCCTCCTTCATAATTGACAAAGTCATCTGCTGAGTTGTATTTTCCAACAATAGCCATAGTTTGGAGAGGATTCGCCAACTGATAGTATTGTGCCTGATCTAAAATATCTGAATTTATCAAGAAATATCCTCTTAATATTTTTCTAGGAAGATTTGTTGCTTGGATCGCAGTTGATGTTTGTTGGATTGTTGTTGCTGGAGTCACAACATAAGAAGCAGAAGTTGTATTAACATTTTTGAGACTAACTGCGTCGGGAGTCGCATAATAATCAACATTACTACTCAACATTGGTTTCTGCATAGGAATCGCCCATACATTCATCAAATATTGTTCGGCTGTGACTGAATTTATATCTGCGTTAGTTGTGACTCCTGATGTATTCACACTTGTTCCTGTAAATCTGTTTGATGAATAATTTACAGCATCTGGGACATCTGTATTAAATTGATTATATGTAAATCCAAGTAGTCCCCAAATACTATTCTCAAAATTTTTCTCATCTATTCCCATATCTACTATGGCTACACCGCCGTGAGAATCATAAATTTTTCCTGTTTGTAATTGTTCATTTACTTCTATGAATGATGCTACACTATCAGAGGCAGTTGTTCCACTTAAATTTATTGTTGGATACGGCATCATACTCGGAGACCAAGAAACAAATCTTTCAGCTTTATTTATGAAATAAACTTCTTCATTTGCTTGACCGCTGGGTGGAGGACCAAGGATGTCTCCTGGTGTTTGAGGATCTCCTGCGTTGTAGAAATTACCGACTGTTTCTGCAGAATGTAGTTTGGAGATCTCAAAACGTGCTTCTGTTGTATTAAAATTTATAAGAGGATCATTTGCTCCTACATAAGTATTATTGATATAATCAGCTGACTCATAACCTTGATGACCATAATATTGTAACGGATAAAATCCACTACTGAGCCCTATCGCCGCATTACCATAAGCATTAAAATGATAATCATAGCCAATTTTTGTATCAACATCAATAGATGTCCCATCGTGATTTATTAGTAAATCAGGAACTCCTCCAATTAATTCTGTTGTAAATCCAATTTTTTCTCTTCCATCCCCAGGATCTTTCCATCTAAAAGCAAATCCACCTGCGAGTTGTTCTGGTCTTGGTTTTGTCTGAGTTGTTTCGGCAGACCATTGTGCTACTTTTGGATCATCAGCTTTAAGATCTCTACTTGCTTCATTAAAATAAACAAATATTGGAGCCGACATTTTATTATTGGGATCATCACTGGAAGTAGCAGATGAAACATTATAATTATCACTACCGAGAGGATCACCTGATCCTTGACTTCCTTGTTTATTAATATCAATATGAAGGAATCTTCCTATTTTCCTGAAATCCTCAGCAAAAGATGCACTATTTGGATTAAAAGTCTTGTAATTTGTTCTGTTATAAAAATCAACAGCACCATCAAGGAGCTCTGGATACATAACTTGAGAATCAAAAAATCTTTGTATTTTATCTAATTGTTCTTGCGACCAAACCCAAGAAGTCCATAAATATCCTGTTTCTTTTGGATTATTAATTCCGCCAAGAGCATATAATTTTAAATCGGCTCCGTGATAAGTAAATCCTTCTCTTCCTGCTTCTACAAGATCGGGTCTCTTAAAACCAACATAATCATAACAATTTAGATATGCGACTGATGATGCATTTTCTCTTGGATGAACTCCTGTATTTACTGGCTGACTTTGGAAAAATGCGGTTGAGTTAAAAAATTCATTAGCACAAGATGAGTTATAAATTTCATAATTAGCACAAGGAAATGGTTTATTTGTATTTGATGTAATCATATAAGAAACAGCAACTCCACTTGGCTCAATAACTGGTTGTGGTGTTCCTGTGGTTTGTAGTTGATCGGTGAGTTGTTCGGCTATATTTGCTGGGGCATTGTATCCTTCTCTGATACTTAATTTTTTCTTTTCTTTGTATCTAACATAATGGAAAGTAGCAGGATCAGGACCTTGTCCTATTGATCCTTGTCCTCTCAAATATGACTGAACATCGGAAGCAGAGCACTCTGAGCCATTATAAATTACATTCGCCATTTTAAATAAAGTGAATCGTGAATTATCCATTTTAATTTTTCTCGCTGCTCTATCTTGACCTGATACAGACCTATTTCCAATGACAAGACTCCAATCACCAGCTTCAGTTTCCTCAAATGAATCAAAAGTAAAAGCAGGATAGAGACCACACATATTTAATCCTAACGGATAGCCATCAGGTTGATTCCAATATTCTTTGGCTGTTTTAAAAGATCCACTTGTTCCATATCCAGCAATAGATGCGTTTCTATTGGAAGCATTCCCCCAATTTCTTGGTAATGAGAAACAATTTTCTCCATTCGCATTTTTAAAATATTCTATGACAATTGTTGCTTCATTATCTTTCATATCAACTTGTTCTGTAATATTTGAGGCTGTTTGTTTCGCAAATCCAGTAGGAGAGTATTTTATAGGACCTCCTGTTCCAGTGATAGTATTAAATCCAACAAATGAACTATTTGTGAGTTGAGTGTAAGTTATTTCTTTTTTACCTAAATTTCTTCCTTTCATTTCTATGACATCACCACCAGCTCCTCGTGAAGCAATATGTGCTGACTGAATAGTGACTTGATCTCCAATATCAAGTGTGATTCCATTACTGACTTTATTTGTGAAAACAGCAGGATCACTATCTGCAAGATTACTAGCAGAAAACTCTTCTGAAGATAATCTGTTTGCGTCTAAGAGTATGGTTTGTGTGTATGGTTGAGGTGAAGGCTGACTCATTTATATTAATAATACTTATAATAAATTATTTTTAGTAATTTATTGTAGGAAAAAGGAAATTTAAAATTTATGGTTATTTATAGTAATTGGGTCGTCACGAAACCATTCTGTAAGACTGTGATTTTGGCTAATTCCAACCACGATCGCTGCGTGTATAATCCCGCATCACTGAGACCTTCATATTTGTAATAATATTCTAATCCACGAGTATTTACTCTTTCATTGCGGTTTAGCCTGAATGACAACCAGTTGTATCGTCCAAGAATGCCCTGCTCAGTAGCAGTATCACCAGTTCCCTGATCAGTTCCAAAGTATTCATCAGTAGTTAGACCAACACCCTCAGAGGAGAACTCTTCACGAGTGACGAATGGAACCATTCCCTCAGCCTGAGCTGTATTGTGGAAATGACGAGCAGGATTAACAACATCAATTGGATATAGGAATTTATCATTGTATTTAATATTTGAGGTTAGAGAACCATTTTGGAGACCAGCAGCTGGTTCTTCACCGAAATCATAAGTTGATTCTGGAGCAATAGAATGGAAAGTATTTGTAAGCATTGCTTCCTGAGTATTATCAGCAACAGCAGATTGGAGACCAGTAATTACCTTGGTGACAATGCGACCAGCTCCTCCAAGATTGCGAACAAGAGTTGAGTCATTCGCCGAAGTTGCCGAAACACTTACAGCAGAATGGCGGTAATCAAAGTGATTCATTGTAATAGTAGGATTCTGTTGTGCGTATTGAGTCATCATTTCTTGAGGATAGTAGATGTAATCAGCAATAAATTTTACTTGATCAGTGTCAATCGCCATAGTCTGATTGGCTGTTCCGCCTTGGGCGATACAAGTGCGTCTCTGCTGAACTGGCTCAAAAGTGAGCTCAATGGAGACTTGTTCCTGCATCATATACAGAGGAAGCTGAGTCTGTTTGAGTAGAGGGAAGAGATCTGCTAATGCTATTTGGAATACAGGATCATTTTCTACACGGAGAGAGTCTGGGAGCTCAACATTAGGATCAGTTGTGAGGAAACCATCATCATATTCTTTACCAGTTTTAATACCATAGGTAAATGCCTGAGTATTACTTACACGAACAAGAGAAGCAGAAGTAGAATCATCATATCTAAATTCGTGAGCTAAACCATTACCCGAAGTAATTTGTTCTCTTTCATATTGGTGTTCATTGGATAAGAACATTCTTTTGTATGCGGATAAGAAATTATATCCATCAATCTCTTGGAGAGTTTTGGTTCCAACTTTGAGAGCACATCGGGAGATCAAACTATGAACTCCTGTGGTAATTGGGTAGAAACGAGCATTTGTGTTAGGAGCTGTGACTGCTAAGGTAATCTTAGAATGACTGTGGAGAATACCCTTATTTAAAAGAGTAAATCGGACAAAATTATTACTTTTGACAACAGGATCCATAATACTGGTCTCAACATCAGTTGCGGTTGTAGTATCCATTGGAGATACACGGAGAAGATTAGGGACATTGGGAGGAACTGGGGCTCTCTCAACCATAGTCTCTTGGACTTCACCCTGTTCAGCGGTTCCCATAGGATCAGGTTCGGCAGACATATCAGTAGTAGGTGCGTTCATTATCTTTATAATAAACTAAATAAAAAAAACAACAAATAAAAATAAATTTTATAAATAGCAAACAAGAACATCATTATCTTGATGACCCTTTAAATAATCAAATTGGTAATCTTTATTTATTTCTTTAATTTTTTCTTTTAATATTGGCTCAAATCCTCCACCACGATATTCTTCATACTTAGGATCACCCCAAACACAATCTCTAATAATTCTTACATCATCAATCATAATAATATGATCTTTTCTATTTAAATTTTTGATACTTTCTAATTCCTCAATGAGAGGACATCCGTGTCCGCTCCCGTGAGAATCTAAGAAAAATAAAATTCTATCATCATTAGTTGGTGAAAGATCTTCTAGATACTCTGATAAATTTTTGCTATCACCTTCATAGAGTTTTAGTTTGTTTTCTGCAATTTGGTCTCTAAATTTTAGTGAAGCAATATCAATAAAATCTCCATTAATTTCTACTGAGGCACATTTATCAAATCCTAATTTTAATGCTTGACATAATGAAGTTTCTTCACGAGCTACATTCCATAATCCAGTCTCAAAGTAAATATTACAATTATATTTTTGTTTTTGTTCATTTAAATCAAAACAGATAGGCATTTATTATTATAGAGATTTTATTTTTTTAGTTTAGAACCTGTAATCCTTGAGGACCAAATACCAGAGTCTGCTTATTCTTGACAAATACGAAGAATGCCTGAGGCGAGTCACTAGTGAGGTCAAGGCTCATATTAATACCAAAATTGACATTGCGGAAATTGACACCTTGATCCGAGATGTTGTCAAAAGCGACACCAATACCAAAACCACAGCCACCATTGACGAAGTCCTTATCAAATCGTGCTTCATCACTGAGGCGAACATTCTGCGGACTTAGACTGGACTTAGGATTGTTGATAAATTTCTGTATCGCATTGACAAAGTTGAGATGAATCTGGGAATCAGCTGTTTTATTAGAAGCATTATCTGCTTGGAGAGTATTAATATTAAAATCAATTGGGAATTTAGTTCCATTTCTTGTAAAGAATAATTCTTTAATATCAGCAGAAGATCCGTCACTATTAGTTGGGTAGATTGTAGCAAGACCATCATATAGAAGATTATTAATGTGAGCGGCAGGAACAATATTAGCAAAAACACCTAATACTCTTGATAAACCAAGTTGGAAATTAATAATACCATTTCCAGAGTTAATTGTCTGATAATAAGAGTTGATAGAGTTGTATTCATAGGTTGCGGATTGTCTGCTCTTTAACTGCTGGATTACCTCAGGTTCAGGTTCCATAAGTTCAGCTACAAGTGAAACATCACTAAATTCATAGAATGATTCAGTGTATGATGCAGAATCACTATCGCCACTTGTGTGGAAAACCTGAGAGTCAGGTGCTAAGTGAAGTTCTATAAGAAGTCCTCCAACTGCCTCGGGCATTAGAGCGAGTGGCTCACCACCATTTAGAAGACCACAAGGGAGACTCATACAGAAATGATTCTGGGTAGAAGAAGACGATGGAATATTAACAACAGATTCTTGCTGAGCGGCATAACTCGGTAAAATCAAAGCACTTTCATTTAGATGACCTATACCATCTTGGACTGAGGTTGTTACTGGAAGATACGATGATAGGAAACGATTGTAGTGACGAATTGATTCTATGGTCTGTCCAGTCTTTTGGCTCTTAATGGTAAGAGTATCAATTGTAGAATAAACACCTAATTTCTCACTCATTGCAAGATTGGATACATCACTAACAGAAGAAGATCCGCTAGAGAGTAGGCAACGGAATTTACCACAGAATCTTACAGAGTTTCCAATTAACATTCTGTCCTGTTCGCCAATAATAAACTGGATGACTGGATTACCATCCTTAAAAGAGATGGAACCATTAGCCGTCACATTGGAAGGTAGGATCTCAACATTCATATTACTCATTTTTATAATATGAATAATTAAAAAAAGTATTGGAAAGAAATTTAAATTAATGTTTGTCTATCTTTAAACCATTACCGAAAGACCACCATTGGTAATCTGTAAGCGACGGAGATGCGAGACGAAGTTGTTCCAGAGTTTATCCTTGGTTTGTGGGTTAGTTGTGTCAGTGTATTCTACTTGTAAATTAAAGTCCTTACCACGAGCATCATAGACAGCATTCTTTCCAAGGGCAAGAGCTCTTCCAATGAAGAAGTTGTCTTGGAAAGCACGGAAGGATAGTGGCTCAATATCAGCCATTGCGAGACTCTTTTCTGCCTCAATGACCCATTGCTGTGAGATTGAGTTTTTAGCAGAGATCTTAGAGACATCAACCTTACGAGATGGATTGATTTTTCCGTCGTATATAAACTGATACTCCTGAAGACCATCACTAATACCAGTTAGACCACTTCGGGTAGATCTATTGACAACATCATCACTTTCATTATTGATTAGATAAGTAGCCGAGCAACTTAACATTTCTCTGTTGCTGTATGATTTTGCGTCGGTAGGCACACATAAGATTGATGTAGCACGAGACTCAACAAGTGGGAGTCTTACATTCGCAACATTATCACCCTGTAATTGTGAGTATCGGTAATTAGTGAAACTTCTATAATCATAGTTCATTGTTCCACCTTCTTTCATCATAGCCATCATACTCTGTTCATATCCATCAGGGACTTGGATCTGTTTGACAATTAATTCTACATTGGAGACTGTATAAGTGCAGTCGTATCCAGTGCTCGCTGCGACGGCATTATTACTAATAACAAGAGCTTCACCAGCTCCCGTAATATCAAATCCCATAGTATTACTGACATTTGCGTGAAGTGTAATCTTAATTTTATCAGAGGAATCAGTAATTCCTGTATCAAGTTCTATTTGAGAAATTTTAGCAGTGGAAGCATTTAATGAACCATTAGATCCACCATCATAGTCAGGAGTGCAGAGTGTAATATCCTCACCAACAACAAAAGGGCAGTTCTCAACGTGTGTCATATTATTAGCACGAGATAAATAGAGAACATTTGTAGAAGAACCACTTTGGAGAGAGCCACTGGTTGCTCTATCACCATCACTACCATTAATGGAATGGAATTCAGGGCATAATTTCAGACGACGATTGCGATTGGTTCCATCTAATGATCGGAAAACTTTCTTAGCATCTTGGAGTAAAATTTCTACAAAAATACCATCAGTTAGGAGAGCTGGGAACACAGCCTGAGATCTAAATAGTCCTGTATTGAGATGGAGTTCTCCCTTGGCGACCTTAAAATCATAATCACCATCAGTTGTTGCGAAAGAAGTGCTTAATGTAGGATCTCCAACAACTTTCATAAAATAAGGATTGGAAGTTACATTATTCTGAATTGTTTTGGTGGTTCCCTGAGTTCCACGAGTGGATTGGTCATAGGTAGTCGCACCCTCTGTAAGACCTCTTGCTGCTTTGAGATTATCATTGGTTTCATAATCAAAGCGAAGAGCTGTTAGAATATCATAACCCTCTATCTCTTCTAATAGGACAGTCTTGCGACCAGAGAAGATCCTAATTGATCTTATAAGAGAATGAAGACCAGTTTCTGCGTCTAACTGAACTCTCTGTGCTCCCTTATCTGTGCTGACAGTCGGGATAGCAAGAGAAACATTCATCTTTAATTTAGACTGGGATAAATCTACAAATTTTGAGGTTGGAGGGATGTAAAGCTCAATGCGACCTCCTGGTCTGTAATCAAGACCATTTTCACTAGGAATACTTACATCAGTTTGACCGACTTGGATTCTGTCACTTGACACAAAGAAACTACTCATTTTATAATATGAGTATTTAAAAAAAATTATCTTAATTAAATTTTAAATGTTAATCTTTACTTTAAAAAGTAGAAGATCCTGTAATGGATTGTTTAGCAGATATTGGAGCCGAAGCTGCGAGACCCATACTGGAAAATGCTGGTGTCACTTTTGTAGCTGTGAGTTTGGGAGGATCTATTTTCCCTGCATCTTTATCTGCTTGTTTCCCATCATTCTTAAAATCATCAATTGCGTCCATAACACCACCAACAAGTGAAACGGCTCCACCAATTAATTCTAACGGAGGAGCAATTGTTCCTACTAAATCAAGACCAGCACCAAGTTCTTGTAATTTATCACCAGTGGATTCTCCTTGGAAGAAAGTCCCACAACCACTTACAACATTTTCTATTCCAGTAGCAATATGACTAATACCACCAAAATCTCCTAATGCTTTTCCACCAATCTCACTTACAGCTGTGAGACCAGCATCACCAAGGACTTTTTCAGCTCCTGGGAGAACTTTACCTAATGTTCCTTTGATAATAGCAGTTTTGAGTCCAGATGACTCAATCTCTTCTCCTGCTGCGGTTGCTCCTGCTTTAAGAGCATCTTCTCCACCTTGTAGTGCTTCACCACCAGCATTAGCAACATTCTCCCCAGCATCTGCGGCTGCCGATGTTGCGTCTTCTGCATCAGTTGCGACTGTTCCTGCGGCAGTTGTTTCATTAGTTGGTGTCATATCAGCAGCTGGTGGTTTGGGAGCAGCCTTTGCTCCTATTTTGTTGTATGTTTCTCTCATTGCGTTTAATCTTCCTTTGGTTTGATCCGCAACAAATGATGAGAATCCTTTTTCTTTGATTGCGGCGGCATCTGTGACTAATCCGTAGGCAGTTCCCGCAGCTCCTGTTCCATCAGTAAATCCGTAATATGCTTCATCTTCGTGTTCTTTACTTTTATCACCAGAGACCTTTCCTGGCTGATCTTTTACTTCTTTATTATATTTATCTTGGGCTCTTTGATTTGCTACTAAGACTCCATCATTAAAATTCTGTATTCTTGCATTAAAACTTTGTCCTTGAGACAATGCCGAATTGTAACCATATAAATCACTCATTTTATAATAGTAATTTTATTTTAATTTTATTCTACTATTTTATTTTTTACTTCTCCACTAAAAAGTAAGTTTTCACCCTCGGCTAATTGTTCCTCAAAATTGCGGAAAGCTCTTGCAGGATTACTCTGTAGATCAAGGTAAAGAAAATCATATCTTTGTTCTGTTGCTTTATGATAAATTTTCCTAAATTTTTCATCACCACCAAACATTCCCGAAAACTCTAATGAGATCTTGTCAAGTTCCGACATATTTTGTAAATTTCCACAAATAAAAGCATTTGTATTATTTCTAATGGTAGGACCCACAGCCTTAAAGGATTGGACTGAAACTGCTAGAAGACCAACTCCATAGTGTCGTGATCTTGTGACTAAATGATTTAAATATGAGTTCCTTTTCACTGATCCGAGAATATCATCAAAAATCATACCAATGAATGGTCTGTCTTCATCTTTAAATTGTTTTTGTTGTTCTATTAATCCAGCCAATACCATATCATCATAACCAGTATAACAATCACAAGCATCACGCAAAAATCTACTGGTGACATCCTGATCTATGGTATTTGACATAATTGTGACATTATCCATAGCATCCTTATAAAAGTCGTCTCGGAGAATTAAGTTACTAAGGATCGTAGATTTGCCTGATTTTGTCGGCATAACAAGAGTCATAATACAAGGAAGTTCTGGTAAGTTAGGATGAACTACTTTTCTTGGTTTCTCTTTTGGAGGATCTTTCACTGGGAATATACGAGGAGCAGGTTTATTTTCCATTTATATTAGTTATTATTATTTTATTTTTAAGAGAAAAACTGCCTCCATTGATCGGGAGGTTTATTGGGTTGGATCGCCTGTTGTAAAGTTCTTGTCATTTGTCGTTGTCTTTCCTCAGCTAATAATCTTTTCTTTTTATCTTCCTTTTCCTTTTTCCGTATTGTTTCATATGAAGCAATTGCAGAGAACATTGCCTTCTCCATATCTTCACGAGTAAATCCTGTTTGAGGTTGAGGTTGTGCTTGATTTACACGATTTATCTGCTCTTGTTCTTCTCTTTGTTTTTTCAGGATACGTTCCTCTGCTTTTTTGATACGAGCCTCTTCCTTTTCTTTTTCCTTTTGTTCTTCTTTTTCCTTTTTAAGTTGTTCTGCTTCTAATTTCTTTTGTTTTCTTTTTTCATTAGCAATTTCTCTTATTCTTGCTAGATGATCTCTTTGTTTATCAGTCATAGGTTTCTTCCTGACATATTTTCTCTTAGTTCTTGGTGCTGGATCAAACTCAGTTGGTGGGAGATCTTCTAATGGTTGTTCTACTTTTGTTTTTGGTGGAGGATCATTAAATACTTCATCTTCTGTTGGAATATTTCTTTCAGTGACTTCTACTAATGGCTCATCATTATCGGGTAATGATTCCATCAAATCATTTTGTATTTTCTCAATAATTTCTTTATCAGTTGGTTCTGCCCTTTCAGGTAGAAGATCTTCCACTGGCTCTTCCTTTTTAGGCATCTCAATGACAGGCATTACTTTATCCATTTATAAAGAACAAATAAAATAATTTTAGAAAATTTAACAAATTATAGAAAGGATAATTTCTCTATCTTTTACTATCTTATAATTTTTGTTTTTGTCTAATTACAAATACTACTTCTGTGGAACCAGTGAGATCCTTAGCAAATGTTTCATCTTTTCTTACTAAATGAACATCTAAATCTGTGATACGAAGAGGAGCTGCATTCTTTAAGTCAATAAATGATTTGTCATTATTCTGAAAATACAGAGCACCAGTTTCGGCTCCACTATTGTCAAATCTTGGAATTTGGAATAAGATCTTAGAAGGATTACCAGTGTTAAAATTATATGTTTCGTGAGTGAGTGTTGGAACACGAATAAATGTTGATTGTTGAGAAGTTAAACTGGGTTTGACTACACTTGTGAATGAAGCACCATCAAATGCTCCGTGTATCATATTAGAATCTTGATTAATACTGAATGGACTGAATCCAAGAGTTAGAGCTGAGTTGCTCTGCCATCCTTCTATACGAGTATCAATGTATCGTTGATTCCTACCCATAATAAAAATATTTTCATAATCTTCCATTATAGCATTTGATTGTAATCCTTTGTAATCTTTAATTGTTCCATTACCAACATATACTAATTCATTTGTTAATCCTTGGAAGATTCTCCTTTGATATAAATCGTATTCCCACCAATTAGCATTATTCCAAGCAGGAGTTGTCGCATTAGTAGCTGGATCCTCTCTATCCTGTTGATCTCCTGAGGTTCTGTCTTCACTCCTTCCATCAATAAATGTAGCAATCTTTGATTTTACAAGCCAAGAGTTTTCAGGGAAATTATTTACTATTGTGCTATTTGTCCTACACTTATATACGGATAGTGTGACATCATCAGTATCATCCTGAAAATAAACTGTTGGATACATCTTCCAATTGGCTATACTTGTTGGATAAGGAAGTTGATCCTTAAATGATGCCGAGTCAAATTTATTTACTTCTAAAAGAATTTTACCTGATACTGAGATCTTGACTTTTTCATTTTGGACTTGGAAACTTATATCACCCATAGAAGCCGATGGAATAGGACTTCCTGTAGCAAATGATGAGTTAGAACCATTATTAATAGAATCAGCACCAGGATTCTTTGCGTAATATACTACCTCTTCCATTATTCCCGATTTTCCAAAAGGACCCTGTGTCACTCCATAATTAAAAACTCTAATATCTGTTCCATCATTATAAACACAATAATCCATAAACACATCACCATCTTTACCAACACCACCAGCATCTAAGGCAAAACTAAAAGGACAATCACCCAAAGCACCATTAAATGTAGTATCCTCAAAACCACAAACCTCAGCATTACCAGCTGTGTCTCTCCTATTGAGATTATTACAATATGGACGAGAAATACCGACGGCGACAATTTCATCTGGGGCTAAGTCTGTGTAAGTGCAAGATCCATTGTGAAGAGATAGGGGACCACCATCATCTCCCTGAGGTAATAACTGAACAAATGTTTCATCATCATCAGCAGTAATAGTTCCTGATTCATAGGTTGCTTCACCAAACATTTCTTGGACACGACAATCATCGCTGGGAATTACACTCGCAGCATCTGAGCCTATCTGTGGAATCTTAAACTGAAACCCAGCAAACTCATTTGATGATAAATGAATATTTACCTCAATTGCTTCACTATCAATTTCAGGATGGAGTGAATATGCGTCTTGTAAGACTTTCTTAAATTCATCTGCGAAATCTTGTGGAGATCTTGATCCAAGAATAGTATTATCAACTGGAATAAAATAACTTGTTTGGCTCTCTTGAGCTGTATCACTTGTAAGTCTTTCACCAAACCAAAAGTTTGTTCTAATATTATTCCCATAATCAAGCATCGGTGTTCTTTGGATCTTAATACTCTCAACAGCTACTTCACTATTTGGAGGAACTTCCAAAGGATGTTTGAGATGATTTCTGTATTGATAGGGAATAGAAATACCAACTTGGTTTGTTTCATCTACGTCAGCAGAGGATGTAATCACTAAACTCATTTTATATTATGATTACTTAAAAAAAAAATACCTGAATAAATTAAAATGCCTAAAAAGTCTAAAAAACTGAAACTACCTGAAGGACTTCCTCCAGACACATCAAGAGACAGAACTGGTAGAGGAGCATATATATCAGGAGCTGTTGGTGGAAAAGAACTCAAAATTGATAAAGAATTAGATAAGAAAAAACAAATTAAAGAAAAAGATGTCTTTGATTTTCGCAAAAAATAAATCGCTTAAAATTAAATCTAATTAAATAATTATTCCGCATTATGAAACATTCATTTTTTGATCTATGGAATGATCATAAAATTAATGAAAAAGATCTCCCTGATTATTATGAAACTTCATCGTCATACATAAATACCAACCGAGACAGCGGTGAAGGTTGGGCTAAGGAAGAAAGTTGGAATTTTAAATATTCAGGATTTGCAGATTATAGTGATACAAAATATGATAATGATATGAGTCATCCATACGAGTGTGAAGATGAATATCCACAATGTGTATTTGGACTGAAAAGATCTTCCAGTTATGAAGAAATGAAAAAAGCATATAGAAAAGCTATCTTGGAGAGTCATCCTGATAAAGGTGGAGATCCAGAGGAGTTCCGTATATATCGTCAGGCTTGGGAAGATTATGAGTCTTAGTTTTATTTGTAAATTTATTTTTATACCAATCCAATTCATCTCGTAATTTTTCATTTTCTTGTTGTAAGATTATGTATGCTCTATCAGGCATTGGTCTCGGAGATCTTTCTTTAATATTATCAATTTTATTTGATAATTCCATTATTCGTTTTTGTTGTTTTATGATTGAGCCATTCATCTCATTGACAAGTTTAATTAGAATTTTGATTGTGTCATTTTTACTATCAGTAATTCCTCTTTTTACTTTTTTTCTTATCTTGACAGCTTCTTGACCTGACACACTTTGATGTGGGATCAAATTATATTTAGATAATTTCTTCCAAATAAGATCTGTTTCGGGATCAAGTTGTTTCATTATATTTACTACATAGATTTTATTTTAAGTAAAAATCCATCCCAAAAAAAGTTTTGACAGAAAAACAAGTGAAAAGTAACAAAAGTGTTACTTTTCGTCAATACACTCCGACGCTTGATTGATAATTGATTTAAAGTTTTGTTCCTAATACCATATGTAGTCATAAATATGGAATTTTCACAAGAAACAATGAGTCTTCTTTTTGATAAACTTAACTATGAATCTTTACCTCAAAATATTCTTGCTTCTATGGTGAATGATCTTTCCAAACAAAATAAAGATCTCAAAGAAAAACTAAAAGCCACAACACCATACCAAGTCGCAGAAGAAGAATTTAAGGAAATGGAAAAACAAGTAGAATTAGCTGATAAAGATTTCGT
>Ga0208767_1002290_pt1 | contig 14606 bp, 15 predicted proteins | sample VirMetDEL_Mar_21_FD_184514 | JGI IMG/M metagenome (GOLD analysis project Ga0208767, IMG submission 184514) | Aqueous microbial communities from the Delaware River and Bay under freshwater to marine salinity gradient to study organic matter... | ecosystem: Environmental > Aquatic > Marine >... | reverse complement strand
CAGGTGGTAATTCTACATATGTCGTATCATACTGTGTAATATATTCAGTTTCTAATATTGTTACAGTATCGGTAGGAAACTGTATAATGATAGTATCTCCAGGTAATTCAACATAAAAAGTGTCTACTTGAAATATATAAGTAAATGTAAAAATTGAATCTATTTGAATTATATATGTATATATTGTATCCGCAGGTGTAAATATTTCTATGGTGTCAGGTGGAGATTCAACAAAAATAGTATCAATACAATTATATTCACAACTTCCATCATCAAATTCTGCGTCTTCATCGTAATTAATTGCATTCTCATCGGTACAACCTATTTCATCATCGGAATATAAACACTCGATGGGAGGATTTGGTGAAGAGATACTATATGTAGGGTTTTCATCTTCGCACGTCCTCCATACGTTATCACAGTCTTGGTCCGGATAAGGTATTCCTGGATTTTCATTTCCTATCGCCCAACCACCGTCTTGTTGGTACCAAGTACTAGAATAGTTTATTTGCCATATAACAAACTCAATACATTCTCCTTGTGACAACCAATAGTCTATATACTCGTCGAAACAGTTTTCAGGTAACGCAGGATTAGGATATTCATAATCTAATTGCATTACTACAGTATCACCTGCAGTTAATGGAAAATCATAACCAAAATCGGAAGACCAATTACCGGGTAACGCGTTTGCATTAGGTCCCCATATCCATCCTAAGTGATTGTTTTGTTGCATTGCACAATTACCTACATTCCAGTTATCCTCATTACCAGGAACATGGGCACCAATTTGAATCATATTTACCTCCGAGTTAGACCCTTGGTATCCAATATTTCCACAATTAGTACTATTGTTTACTACAACAGTTGCTTCATAAGTATTTAAATTTACATCTATGATTGATAAATCACATTGTGAGCTCATTAAGAATGAGCTTAATAATAAAAATATAAGACTAAAAACACCCTTCATGTAATTACCAATACCTACCTGAAACATTTTTACCAAAGTCTTTATGTGCTCTACACGCCCAGTATCCCGCTTTTGTTCTATCTTTTTTTTTGTGACACTGATGTCTAGCCGCGAAAGATTTTCTAGCTGCCGGGTCATTCCACTTTGCAGTCATAGTAGATGAACCATAACTTATTTTTTTAATTTTACCTGTTTTAGGATTTCTTACATATACATACCATTTTTTAGAGCCACCTGTTTTTGGTTTTCCTATGGGAGGGTCCTTCTTCTTCTTTTTTTTACCCTCATTTAAATTTTCTTCATACTCAAAAGGGAAATCTAATGGTACTTTACCCTCAGTAGTGTTAACAAAAGTACCCACTTCGGATTTTAAAATTTCAACATCAAAATCGTTAAATTGATATCCGTTGTTATATAATTTTCTAGATTCATTAACTATTTCAAAATATTTTTCGCTCCCGTGTCTAAAAATATTATCTGTTATTGATATATTATTATCAAAATGATATTGTAACTCTTCGGATATCTGAGTTTTTTCAAGTACTATTTTATTTATACTTTCTCTAATTATATTTTTAACGTACATTGATTCATTTTTAGATTTTTTTTTATAGTTTTTTACTTTAATCCTCGTTGGACTTTTACCTTTTGTGTCTTTTGACCTACCTTTTTCTTTCTCTCTTTTCCTGCGACATGCGGAATCTTTGGCTGACTGACTCATTTTTCCAGCAACACCCGCTCCCCTACATACAGGATATCCTCCTTTATCTGAATCACTACGACCACAGGGTGGGTGACCACCACCTTTTTTTTTCTTACAGATATTAACCCATGGACCTTTAGGTTGTTTAGAACCTTTTTTCTTTTTTTTCTTACCAAACCATACGGCTAAATCTTCAGATAAAATATATTTGTCCATGTTTACTTTCTCCCTTTTTTTAATAAATATTAGTTAAATCATAATAGTCATGTCAGAAAATAACACAAATACACTATTTAATACAATCAATTATAACGAACCACACGAATTAAATGAATTTATAGATAAAATGAATATAGACCAAGCATTATTTTCTTTAGTTCACGCAACAAGATATGCACATAATAAAGGTTTATATAATATTGAAGAATCTGAAGTTGTTTCTAAGGCGATTAGAGTTTTGACTACTCCTGTACCCTTAGCGAAGGAAGAGTCTAATGACGAAGGATGAATTAACTAGTAGAATTATTATTTTACAGTCTGAAATAACAGATGCGATTTTAAATGGTCATAAAGCACATGATGAAGACGAATTTAAATCACATAGAATCGAATTAATGATACTTCGTTGTATGTTATATGGTAAAGATTCTAAAATCTGTAAAACTGAAAAGCTTAATTGTAGAAATTGTAAGAAATAAAAAGGGAGACCGAAGTCTCCCTTTTCTTATTGTTTAGAGTTGTATTATCTTAACTCATTTAAGTCAAATGTTCTAACTCCATCAACTGTAATCTTACCGTAGAAACGGTTATTTACCATCTTCTTAGCGTATCTTGTCATGATACCCTTGATTGGTGTGAAGTTGAATGGGTTATACATTGTTGGTGTCAACTGTAATGGTACGTATGGTGCATACACATAACCTGTGTCAAGTAGTGATGAACCTTTGTGTCCTAACAACAATGTGTTTGCTGGGAAATAAGGGTCACGATAAACTTGATATCTACCTGATAATGTACCTACTCTTTCAATACCCATGTTATACTGGTCCTGGTCAGGAGCCGCGTTTGAAACGTGGAAGTACTCAAGGTCGTCAAAGATTGCTGAAACCTCTGAAGATACAACAATCCAGTTAGCACCACCTCTTAGAGTTGATTTATGGATTTGTGCTGAAACTTGGTTGATTGCAGTAATCAATGTCTGGTTCCAGTCCTTTTGGTTGTAGTTAATAGAACCATTAGAAACTCTCTTCCAACCATCGTAATCCCATCTTAATGACCAAGCAGCTCCTTTTCTTAAGTCTCTTAAGATTTCGCGGTCAATTTCTGCAGCTACCTGCTCTGATAACAACGCTGTCAATTCAGCCTCTGCATCAATATTATGGAATGCAGAAACGTCTTGAGCGAGTTCTGGTGACCACTGAGCTCTTAACTTTCTTTCAGTTACTGAAACCGTAACCGCTTCAAGGTCAAATGATACTTCACCAATAGCGTCTTCAAACTCCAATGTCTCATATCTTCTCCAAGATGCAGTTATAGTTGGTGCACTAGCAAATGTAGTACCTGTATATCCATCGGTTGAAGATGAACCGAATTCTGCAGGAACTGATGTGTCGATATCTAAGTAAACTGTACCAGTTTGGTCACAAATGTTATCGTAATTACCACCAGGACCTGAACCTGGGAATGGTGCTGATGTTTTTGTACCATATTGTACAATACCCTTACCATATTTTTGTGTTACAACTCTAAAGTTCCAGTATGTTGGGTCAGTAGGTAAGTCAGTGTAAACTTCTAATGAAGATAGGAACTCTTCAGTATCCATCTCTTGTCCGTCAGGACCGATTAATTTACCAGCACCCACGCTTGAGAATCCTGTTAAGGATACTAAGATAGACCTCGTGTTACCGGTTACTGTACCTCCTGGTACTAATGTACCACCAGACCACTGAACTGCAGTACATGTACTAGTTAATGCGGTATATGCACCTTTTGAGTAATCAAATAATCCTTCAGGACTTGAATTAGGTGTTTTACCTTCATAAAAACGGTCATACAAGTTTTTACCTGTATCGTAGTTATCAGATGTACCACCTGTATATCCAGGTGCTCCGTATGGTTGTAAGTGTGTATTATCAGTGTTTCTGTTCTGAATCTTTGGAACAAAGTAGAACAATTTACCGATTGGTAGGTTCATAGCTTGAACTGAAACAATGTCATTAGCCAATAACTTAGAAAAAACTCTTCTTACGATTGGGAAAACGACAGTTTCGAATGAACCTGAACTATCTGAAGCAGCAGCTTCGTTTATCAAATATGATGCTTGGTTCTCATATAACTGAGCCATATTTTCTTTTAAGTGTCCTTTAAGACCGTCGAGGAACCCTAACTTGTCCCATTTGTTAATTGTGTCTTCTTTGATAACTTTAAGGTGCTTAAGACCGATGTTACCAACTAGACCTGATTCTAATAATGCTCCCATTTTAATATATTTTTAAGGAAATTTATTTTATTTTATTTTACTCATTAAATCCCTCATTCTTAAGAATTGAGGATTTTCATAAGTTTTACTCTCTATTAAATTATTCGCAGAACCATTAGAAGGAGTTTTTTGAACTTTAGATTGTACTGTTTCCGTAACTACTGTAGTTTCTTTTCCTCCTAAATCTTCTTTGATTGTTTTGTAAAGAGATTTGGATTCTTTAAGAGTTTCGACACCATCGAAACGTCTTAGTATGTTTATTTTTTCTTTTTTCGTAGTAGAATGTTCAGTAAATAAACGAGTAGCGTATGCTAAATTAGAATTAAAAATAGCAACTTCATTAAGTTTTTCTTTGAATACGTTAAGTGCCTTACGGTACTCTTCGTTTTTTTCTCTTAATTGAGTTAACTCACTTTTTAATTTTTTATTTTCTCTCACTCCCGCTCTTTCTAAGGTTTCTGGAAAACCTTCAGGTTTTAAATTAGTTGCTCTACCATTTACATGTGAACGAGCTGAACCTTCTTTAGTTTCACCCTTTTCTTCTTCTGAATCTTCTTCTTCTGAATCTTCTTCTTCTGAATCTTCTTCTTCTGAATCTTCCTCACCAATCTCAATTTCATAAACAACATCTTCTTCTGTGTACTCACCTTCTTCCATGTGGTCTTCTTCTGTATACTCACCTTCTTCCATGTGGTCTTCTTCACCTAAGTGGTTACCCATAGTTTCGTCAGTTTCTTCAGACTCACCCAACTGAATAACATATTCAGTATCGGCTTCATCGTCAGCTAAGTGTATGTCATCACCGTCTTGTTTGACAATAATTCCATCTTCTTGACCCATTGCCTTAAAAACTTTTAAGACTTCATCGTCAGATGCGGATGTTAAATCGAGAGGTAAAAGAACTTCTTCTTCATCATCTACTTCTAAGTCATCACCAGGTAAATCAACAGATAACATTTCGTCGTTACCCATTTCATTATCTAAATCTAACCCATCATTATCAGTTTCTATTTCATCCTCAAGGTCTTCAAGACCTAAGTCCTCCATATCAACATCTTCGTCATCAACCTCAACGTCTAAATCAAGTTCTTCTTGTTCTGACATTTCAGTATCTGACACTTCAATCTCATCGTCCTCATTTGTTTCGGACATAGATTCTTTTACTAATTCACTGATTTCTTCCTTCATAGTAGAAGCAAGTATTCCTTTTGCATTTTCACTAATGGCTTCTTGCAAATTCTCCATTTGCAGTAAAGCTTCTTCGACTAAATTTTTTTTGTTTGCCATAATTTTTTTGCAAAAAAGTTTATTATATTCTTTAATAAATATACTAAATAGTAAAAAAGTGTTTTTTACCTAACTTTTAGCAAAAAAAAATCGGGTATTAACCCGATTTATATTTTTTTTTAAGACCTTATTTATTCGTAAACCTCATCAATTTTACTTTCAACACACGCTGTGATTCTCCAGTCGTAAACAAAGTCTTTAAATTTTTCAGTTACTTTTGATTCTACATCAGTGACATTATAACCTTTTACTAACTTTTCTTCTCTAATTTTTTTAATCTTACCTGAGTTTTCATCAATTAAGTCATACTGAACTTTTGCTACAAAATATTTTTCGTCCATTTTATTTTTTTGTTTAAATTAATATCCTAAATAATCGGTTAATTTTTTCATTAAGTCAACACTTTTACCTAAACCACCGTCAATTCTTGGTTCTTGAGCTCTAAGATTAGTTTCTTCTTCAATATTTTCTTCATAGTTATTTCTGTCGTCTTTATTTAAGAATAAATAAGCCCCAGGTGTGGAAGGTGATGAAACCAAGTCAAAACAGATTAATTCAAAATCATCTTGTACTTCATTTCTTTCTCCTTTTTTAACAAGGGAACCTACACCACGAGAAGAAACACCCATAGTAACCCCTTGTCTCATTAAGTTAGCGGCTTGGTCACCAGGACATGATACAACACCTCTTTCATGAAAACCTGGTGAGGTTAATAATTTTATTTTACCCATAAGTGTATTACCTTCCCACCATACATCCGTTATTAAATGAGATACTCTATCTAAATCTATTAAAGATGACTCAGGGTGGTTAAGTTCGGATATTGATAATCCTTTTTCGATTGCTTTTTTATAAACGTCAGCTTCTCTACGTAAAATTTTTTCAGGATATACTCTTCCGTTTCTATTGGGTGTGTCGTACTTTTGTAAAGTAGCATAAAACTCAAAGGGTTTACTATGGTCTAGCTGTCCATACGATTCTTTTATAATTTGAGCGTTACGACTGTCGTTTGGGTTAATTGTTCCAGCATCCCATTCTACTAAAATACCTTTTCCGATATCGGTTGGTCCTAAAATTTTCATAATCTTTTACTATAAATATGTCAGACCAACTCTTTTGTCTTTTTTGTTTTGTGTATAATAAAATATTTCGTATTCATTATATTTTCTATATAAATTGAAGATATGATTTCTTTTATTTCTTTTTTTAAATCATTTGATTTAAAATCAAATGTACTTTTCAAGTATAACGTTATTTCTAAATTCATAAAACTTCGTTTGCCTGTTTGTATACCCGAACTTCTTAAATCTAAGTCTACGATATAATATGATTCAAAAGTATTTTTATTACATATTTCGTTAAGTGTGAATTTTATGTTACGATTTATTGAACTTGTTACTCTGTCCCAATTTTCTAAATCTCGTGTTGGTTCAACCCACGTTTGTAGTACAATGTAAATACTTTTTAATTTTATTGCGTCAACTGTGCCATAATAACATTTTGCGTTATTAAAAATTTTTAATTGGCTCGTTTTTCCTTTTTTCATAAAATCTCATTTTTTATATTTTTATTGGTTTTGATAAAAAAATAAGATACATATGTACAATAGTCAAAAATTTCATATTTATATATGAATGTTAATAATTAATGTAAAAGGTAAAAATGGTATTGAAAGGGCTTTAAAAGAATATAAAAATAAAGTCTATAGAACTAAATTGCACCAAGAAGTTAGGGATAGAAAAGAACACGTCAAGGACTCTGTAAACAGAAGAGAAAAAAAGAAAAAGGCGATTTATATAAATAAGAAGAAAAACGATTCATAATCATTATTCAGAACCTCGGTCCCTTGAGAACTTTTCAAGGGTGGTAAATCCTAATCCCGCACCTACAATATACATCATACCATCCCATACATATTTTTGTAGTGGTATATCCATAAATACATTTGCAATAAATGCGACACACATCATAAAAAACGCACAAATAGTAATAAACCTTTTTGATGATTTTTGTCCATCTACATCACCCAGCAAAGACGTAAAAAACTTTCTCATAACCCTTTTTCTAATTGCTTTAACTTGTAAAGGGAGTGTTTTGTAAGGGTGTTATTGTTTATTTCTTCGATTGTAGATTCGATTTTTTTGTTTAATTCTTCATCTACGGATTCATTTAAAGTTACCTTTAACTTATCTATAACTATAGATTTTGTATTTTCAATTTCGTTAATTAACTGTTCTTTATTTAAAGAAGAATAATATTTAATCTCATTAATTTCTGACTCACTTAAATTATTATATTCTTTCTCTAATGTTTTATTGGCGATTTTCAACATAGATGAAATAGGTATATTTAAAGAAGTTTTTTCTAAAATAGTGTTGTTGGATAACAACGATTCTTTTATTTTATTTTTAGATAATAAAACGGATTCAAGATTTTTAACATTGGTTTTATTGTATAAAACGTTATCAATATCAACATATGTGTTATCCACATCTTCATTAATTTTACTATCAATCCATTTAGATAATTCGATAATATCTTCTTTACTTGACTCAAGATGATTACTGATAATTTCAAAAGTATTATTTATATAATCTTCTACTATTGACTCTTTTACGTCATTTTTATTAGATAATTCGTCATATAAATAATATATTTCACTGATATTTTTTTTGTTTAAAATATGTAGTTTAAACTCCTTTAAATTTTTTTTAAATGAATCAGTACCATAGCTAGACTCAAACAAAAACTCTATTTTAGATTTAATTTTTCCAAATGGTGTCATGATATTCTTTTTAGATAAATATTACGTTATAAACAAATTACTCTTTAAGTAAAGAATTTAACTCATCTTCTATTTTTCCTAAAGACTGTCTTCCTTTGGATAAGTCTAGAATATTTTTACCTTTTATTAGGTCGTCCTCAACTAATAAATCTAAATCTCTATTTCTAATAAATCTTTCTACTGGTGGTTCTTCAGTAGTTTCTGTATCACCACCCGTATCACCACCGGTATCTCCACCTAAGTCTCCACCTAAGTCTCCACCTAAGTCTCCACCTAAGTCTCCACCTAAGTCTCCCATAGGTGGAGGTGCACCTCCCATATCACCTCCCATATCACCACCTTCTGTAGATGTTTCACCACCTTCTTCATTAGGTTTTTTACCGTATAGTTTGTCTATATTTGAGAATACTCCTGTGTTAAGTATAACTTCCGCAGTTTTTTCTAATTCAGCAGCAACCGCTTTTTCAATTCTTTGTTGTTGTAAATCTAATTTTATTTCCTCATCACTAAATCCAAGAATATGTTTTTTAGCCCAAGACGCGGAAACAGGTAATATACCATTTCCTGGGTCGGTTAACGCATCTCTATAAAGTTGTATTTTTTGTTGCCATTGTTCAATCTTTAATAGTTCAGCTTGTGCCGATGGGTTAGTTAACCCTAAAGTAAAGTTACTTAACTCATCTTCAAAACCTAAAAGATACAAATGAATAATAGCAATTTTATTCAATTCTTGTATCATAGATTTTTGTATTCTATTGATAGTTCTAGCAAACCTAATGTCTTGAAGAGATAAATTTTTTCCGTCACCAACAACCTCTTCAAAACCTAAAAAGGCTTTAGGAACTCTTAGAGAGGTTAAAAGTTTTTTCTGAATATATTCTATATCCGCAATTTCAGATAGATTTTGAGCACCAGGTAAGGTATCTATTGGGTTTGGTGCGTTAGGGTCTCTAACAGGTATAAAATAATCTTGGTCTACCGCCATTTGATTGTACCTTAAGTCTACGTTTCCATTTTGTGGGTCCGCAATTTGGTCTCTTTTAAATTTATTTGCAACACGATTTACGTAAGGTTCAACATCTTTATCATCCATGTTACCCACAAAAACCTTAAATACCCTTCTTTCAGGCGCTCTAGAAGTACGATATATTAACATCGCATCTTCTGATAGTATTAATTGTTTCCATATACGTCTACCTTTTTCTAACATAGATGTACCATACGGTAGTTTTCTATCATCACCTAATAATCTAAAGTGGGCAATTTCCCATGTATTAAACTCCATGTCTTTATTTTGCCATAAGAATTTTAATACATCATTTTCAGTTTCAGTTGTATTTCTTTCAGGTTTTATTTTCATACCCCTTTCTTGTCTCGTAATTTCGATATTAGGAAGTTGTTGTGCACCCATAACACCTTTTTCAGAATCAAGTTTTAGATATACGAAATTGTCACCATATTTACATGCATTACGTGTCCACATCGGTAAATTGGTGTTTATGTCTAATCTATTATTAAATAAATCGGCTAATACAGATTTTATTCTTTTACTTTCAGAATAAATTTGTAGGATATATCCATCCTCATCTGGTGTGGTTGACTCTTCTGAATATATGTCTAAAGCTGCTGAAATTTCAGGGGTATACTCCATACTTTCATAGTCATAAAATGACGCCAGTCGTGTTGGTTCATAATAAACTGCTTGAGTATATAAGTTATTTTCTATCTTTTGCCATTGTTGACCTAAATATAGTGATTGTTGGGCTTGAAGTTTTTCTCTTTCATATTCCCTTTTATCTGTGGTCTTTAAAAGGTCTTTTTTATTAAATGTATATACTGGAGCTTGTTGGTCTAAAGTAGAGTCAGGACCAAAAACCCTTGTCAGTCTTTGCCAAATTGTAAAATTATTCTCAGCCATACTTTTTTAGATAAATATAAGACCAACGAAAATTAATTAAAGGTTATCTTCTCATACCTCCAAATAACCAACCGTAATCCTCATAATCTTTTTTAGTAAAACCATTAGGTCTTCTATGGTCTCTATAATTATTTGGCATAACAGGTATACCGGGGTTAAAGTCTTTCGAGGTATTTTTAACAGGACTTTCGTTAACCATCCAACTTTCCATCATGGCTTTAGTCTGCTCAGTAACCTTTTCTAATTGTGTAAATGAGTTTTCCCCCACATATATTGCCATTGCCATAGCCATGATAAGGTCGTCGTGTTGTCCTTTTATGTGGTCAGGTCTTCCATTTATATAAACAAAAGTATTTAATTCATTCATTAATCTTGATGAACGAACAATAAAGTTATGTCTTAAAGCTTCTTCGAATGCCGCAACAATTTGAACACGTTTTGAATTAAAATTTAATCCTGGTATTTTTTCTATCGCCTTAGGATTATATTTCCATTTATCCGCAGCGTTTATTCCGTCAACATATAAATCCTTATAATTCATTTCCTGAAGTTTACGAGAGGTAGAAACCCCCATACCTCCAGTAATATCAATCACAATAAATGCAGAATACATGGTCGCCCATTTAAACGCGACTTCAGCGGCAACATCAGGTGGTACCTTACCCAAGTACTCTAGTACCTGTTCTCTCTCATCAAAGTCTATAATACAGAATGTGGTAAAGTCTTCACTATCACCACGAGAAACATCAATACCCATAATATATTTGTGACCTACTACAGGTTCTTTCCATTGCCATAACGCACCCCCCATAAATTTGTTTTCAGGGTCACGAATAAAGTTCTCCTTAATTTTTTCTACCGTATCAGGAGGTATAACATTATCACCTGAACCCAAGAAATTACACTCCAATTCCTGAGCAATCTTACGTCTATCAAACTTAAGTTTTTTACTCATACCCTCAAACCATGATGAATATGGTTTGTACCCATCCAAGAAATGTGTTTTTATTTCTTCAAAATCCCGTTTCATCGGGTTTATATGTGAATAATCTAATGTTATCTCCTCGTCTTTATAATCCTCTCTATTCAACATATAATGAACGATATCATTACACTTAATGAGTTTTAAATCCTTTGCATAACGAGGGTCACGATACCAATACATCTCGGTAATCCTAAAGTCGTTCATACCTCGTAACGACTGGTCATAGATAGAATAATATATGGGGTCAAAACCGTTAGGTGTTGATATCACAATCACTTTACCTCCTGTAGAAAGTGACGCCATACACGCAGACCAGAAATCGTTATCTGCTTCAATAAACGCGGCCTCATCAAATACAAGTATCGTGGGGGTATATCCACGAAGGGCGTCTTTAGATGTTGCAACCGCTTTTACCTCACAACCGTTGGTTAACTTGTAGTGTCGTTGTGAGTTCTTTTCATTAGAAAAGTTAACTCCAAACCATGATGGCCACTGTTCAATAAATGCTCTTATCTTACTTGCCATCTCCACAGAGGTGTCAAGTTTGTTTGCGATAATAAGAATTTTTTCAGGTTTAGATTTAGATGCTGTAATAAGTTTTTTTGATATCCATGCCGAAGTTACTGTTGATACACCTGCCTGACGGTATTTAAGTGCTATATTCTCCTCGTAAGTATCGTAGTCGTTTATTAAATGGTCTTGGTCAGGAAACAACTCCAAAGGGACATACTTTGATTGAGTATTATCATATGTCTGTAGATATGTCTTTAACGCATACGAGGTGTCTTTTACACACCTCGCATACTCTAATAATACTTTTTCTTTTGTTAACGCCATAAAGACATTTTAATAATTTTTTATGTTAAAGAAATACCTAAGTCACCTAACAAGTCATCTAAATCCATATCATCGTCGTTATCATCGTCACTATACTGAGACATTGCATCTTCATATTCATAACCCTTTAACTCTTCGATAATTTCATTAACCATTTTTTCAACAATAATTTTACCTTCGTTAGAGCCTGAAAGTATCATACGAGCCACTTCAAAAAATTCATCTGTAGATAATGCTGAGAAACGAGAGAATAGATAGTTTTGAATTTCTCTCATATCATCCTCATATAATTTATCAGGATAAGATGCCTTAAACTTGTCCCATATAACAGGACCTAACCTTAAGTCCCATACTTCATATGGTAATGTATCTGTCTGACCCATAACCATTTCTGCGGCTTTAGGGTCATCTGGAAGACCTGCGGTACCCAATACTTCATATACTCCCTTAATCAATTCGTGTATCAATACAGGGAAGAACAATCCTTTTGCTCTAATTGTCGGTGGGTCAGTAGTGTCATCAATTTCTTCTGAACCCTGAACACCTTCACCCTCACCTGCAGCACTCATAATCATTTGGTCTGGCATAATCCAATAAAGTAAGTCATTAATAGACATCAATACACCATAAAGATTTAATAATTGTGGGTTGATATTATTCAATTGTTCTTCAACAAGGTGGAACATATAGTGACCCTTTTTAGACGCACCTTGGATGAGTGAATTAATAAATCTTCTTTTTGCCTTTTCCATATCAAATTTTTCAAAGGCGGCCATGAAATTTTCTAAATCGTCTTCAGCCTCGTCTGAATTGACCCCAAATTTTTGTTGTACTTCCTCATCGTCTAACTCCTCAGGTTCAGATATCATCTTAGAAGTATCAATTTGACCTGGCATAGATTGTAACTCTACGTCATACTGAAATGCGTCGTCAGGAAGTGATAACTCCTGTTTAACTAAGTCAACCGCTAATTGTTCTAAATAACCTTCATTATTCGACTCAATAGATTTAACGGTTTGTACCGCCTGCATCAACATCATCTGAAGTTGCATAAACGCGTTTTGACTAGATATGTCTTCCATACCTGTATAACGTTTAACTTTTTCAACTACTTCTTTAAATCTTTCTGATGCGACTAATTCAGCAAAAGAGTTATCAAACTCATCCTCTTCTTTACCTGGTAATCCCGGATTGTCAGATAGTGGAGTTTCTCCACTTGAGATTTTTCTTTCTACTTCTCTGTCCATTCTCTCAGGACCATCGTATTCGATTTGTTCCTTAATGGATTTAATAATTTCTTTCGTTGTCTTACTCATCTCTGAATTTAATATTTAGATTATTAAACTTAAGGAATTCAGGTAAATCCTGTTCCCCACCCGCTTTAGGTTTTGGACTATGTTTTGGTTTATATGGTGTCCCTCTTTCAGGTCTAACACCCGGTTTAACTGTCGGTCTTGCGGGTTTAACTTCAGTACCCGCCTTAGGTTTAGGGCTATGTTTTGGTTTATATGGTGTTCCTCTTTCGGGTCTAACACCAGGTTTAACTTTTGGTTTTACGGGCGCAATACTAGGTTCTTCTGAAAGGAGGTCTTTTTTAGTTATCACTTTTCCTTGGGATTTCTTAATCAAAGATAAGATATTTTCTTCAATCTGTCTAACCTTTTCTTCTTTTTGTTCTTGTTTTTTAACGTCTTTAACACAACGTTCAAATTTATTAGACTCATCTTTTGTGTAGTCTTCTCTTTTCTTACCTTCTAAACCTAAACTACTGGTACAAACTGCCCATGGGTTATACTTTTCTTTTTTACTCTCAAACATACCTAATGTAGTAATCGGTTTCATTTTTTTCTTAGGTTTACCAAATAAAGCTTCCAAAACTTCATCTTCATTAATTTCTTCTTCCGCGATACCCATTCCGTCACTATCAGGACTAGGGTTATTACCCGCAGGACCTTCAGTATTACCAGGACTATTACCGGCGTAAGGATTAAATCTAGGTTCCTCTACCGCCTTGGCTAAATCGTCATCCTCAGATATTTCACTTTCATTCTTCATTGTTATTGCAACGTCTCCTTGGTCGGTTGCGGTTATCTGCTTATCTCCACCGCTATTAGCGTCTTTATCTAACTCTTTTCTATCTATTTCATCATCTAAATCAAAAACTTTTGTTTTTGTATTATAACTTTCAACCTCATCCAAACTTTCATAGATTTTATTAATATGTAAATTAGACATCTTTTTAATAGTCTCATACGAGAAACCCTCATCAAGAAGTCTTACTATTTTTTGTTCTTTATTCTTCATGGTTTACAAAACTTTTCTCATACGAAAGGACTATGTCTCTTTCATATAATTTATCTTCTACGGATTTTACAGTATCTCCGTATCTAAAGACTAATCTTTTATAGTTACTATCAACTACAAACTCAGAATCGGATTTTTCCCATCCTAAAGCTATGACATCTTCTACCGCGTCATAAACAGAAAAAAAGTCGGAGTTCTGAACGAGCTCCAACTCAATTTTTGAGTTTCTCAAAACACCAACTTTCTTAATATATTCAACGTTTGGCGGTAAAGGTTTTCCTGAAGCCGGTTCAGAATCCCAATCTTCACCCCATACTTCTTCTACATCAGAGAAT
>Ga0208767_1002288_pt1 | contig 14617 bp, 8 predicted proteins | sample VirMetDEL_Mar_21_FD_184514 | JGI IMG/M metagenome (GOLD analysis project Ga0208767, IMG submission 184514) | Aqueous microbial communities from the Delaware River and Bay under freshwater to marine salinity gradient to study organic matter... | ecosystem: Environmental > Aquatic > Marine >... | reverse complement strand
AAACTCACAAGAAAGTCCATCACCAGTACAACCAAGTCCAAGTCCACCACAGGGACGCTCGAAGGGCTCGATACAACAATAGACTGGAAGAACACGGGTGATAACTCGTATGATGGTGAAAAGTTAAAATTATTAGTTCACGATGAGTCTGGTAAATGGGAAAGACCAGATAATATATTAAACAACTGGCGTGTTACAAAAACAACGCTGAGATTAGGAAGTAGGATTATAGGAAAATGTATGATGGGATCCACCTCAAACTCTTTAGATAAAGGTGGTGATAACTTTAAAAAATTATATGATGGCTCAGACGTTACAAAAAGAAATCGAAATGGACAGACTAGTTCGGGATTATATAGTTTGTTCATACCTATGGAATGGAACTACGAGGGATTCATTGATTCTTTTGGATTACCTGTATTCGACACACCCAAAGTTGCAGTCGAAGGACCCTATGGTGATAAAATCGATATTGGAATAATTGAGCATTGGGAAAATGAAGCAGATGGGTTAAAGAGTGATTCTGATGGATTGAATGAATTTTATAGACAGTTTCCAAGAACAGAAGAACATGCGTTCAGAGATGAAACAAAAAATAGTATATTTAATTTACAAAAGATATACGAACAAATAGATTATAACGATGATACAAAATCATCTAATAGTGTTTCAAAAGGAAACTTTCAGTGGGAAAATGGAATTAAAGATTCAAGAGTGTTATTTACACCTGATAGAAACGGAAGATTTAATATATCTTGGACACCAAGTATAAATCTACAAAACCACGTAATAAGTAAAAATAGAGCTAAATACCCTGGCAATGAGCATATAGGTGCATTTGGCTGTGATAGCTACGATATATCCGGTACGACAGATGGTCAAGGATCTAAAGGGGCTTTACACGGATTAACTAAATTTAGTATGGAAGATGCACCTTCTAATACTTTTTTTCTAGAGTATATAGCTCGACCACAAACAGCAGAAATATTTTTTGAAGATGTGTTAATGGCATTAGTATTTTACGGTATGCCACTTCTTGCAGAGAATAATAAACCAAGACTTTTGTATTATTTAAAAAGAAGAGGATATAGAGGTTACTCAATGAATAGACCAGATAAAACCGCAAACAAATTATCTGTAGCAGAAAGAGAAATAGGTGGTATACCTAACTCATCGGAAGATATAAAACAAATACATGCTGCAGCAATTGAATCATATATTGATAAATACGTAGGATTACAAGAAGATGGAAGCTATGGCAATATATATTTTAACACAACATTGAATGATTGGTCTAAGTTTAATATAAACAACAGGACTAAACATGATGCGGCTATAAGTTCAGGGCTTGCAATTATTGCAAACAACAGACACTTATACGAACCAAGACAACAAAGACAAACAAAAACATTGGACTTTGGATTTAAAAAATACAACAATCAAGGAAACATTTCAAAAATATTAAAATAAATGGATTCATCATCAACAGGTATATTCCCTTCACAAGCAGTTTCAAGCGGAGAAAAAGCAAGTAGTGCATACGGTTTAAGTATTGCAAAAGCTATAGAATCTGAATGGTTTAAAAGAGACTCGGGATCAACTAAATATTACGCTAATAGAGATAACTTTCATAGGTTAAGATTATATGCAAGAGGAGAACAATCAATACAAAAGTATAAAGATGAATTATCTATAAACGGTGATTTATCATATTTAAACTTAGATTGGAAACCAGTACCAATTATACCTAAGTTTGTAGATATAGTTGTAAATGGTATTCAAGAAAGAACATACGGTATAAAAGCATATTCGCAAGATCCTGCATCTGTGCAAAAAAGAACAGAGTATATGGAGTCTATTTTAAAAGACATGCGTACTGCTGATTTTAATAATGCTGCTTATGAGGAGTTCGGTATAAATTTATATGAAAATGACCCTGCAACCTTGCCCGAAAATGAAGAAGAGTTGCAATTGCACATGCAATTAAATTATAAAGATTCAATTGAAATAGCGGAAGAGGAAGCCATAAATAATGTTTTTGATCATAATAAATATGAGTTAATAAAGAAAAGATTAGATTATGATATTGCTGTAGTAGGTATGGCGGCTGTAAAAAACGAATACACAAATTCAGAAGGTATAAACATAAAATATGTTGATCCATCTGATTTAGTTCATTCTTATACTGATTCACCTTATTTTGATGATATATATTATGTTGGTGAAATAAGAAGAGTATCTGTAGTCGATCTTAAAAAACAATATCCTGAATTAACAGAGGAGGATATTAAAAAACACATTGAAAATCAAGGTAGTAGTACTAAGCTGTATAATAAAGCTTATCAAACAGCAGATTCAGAAGATAACGCATATGCTTATGTGTTATATTTCGAATACAAAACATATAGGGATCAAGTACATAAGGTGAAAGAAACATCTACGGGTGCGGAAAAATCAATTAAGAAAGATGATACTTTTAATCCACCTAAAGATGAAAGATCAAGATTTAAAAAAGTAAATAGAACAATTGAAGTAATATATTGTGGTGCTAAAATTGTAGGGTCAGAGAAAATGTTAAGTTGGCAATTAGCTGAAAACATGACAAGACCAAAGTCTAATACAGTCAAAGCCCAATTTAGTTATAATATAGTAGCTCCTAGAATGTATAAAGGTAAAGTTGAATCACTTGTAAGTAGAATGACTACATTTGCTGATATGATTCAATTAACACATTTAAAATTACAACAAGTGTTATCAAGAATGGTTCCTGACGGTGTTTATTTAGATGCAGACGGTATTGCTGAAATTGATTTAGGTAATGGAACAAACTATAATGCACAGGAGGCATTAAACATGTATTTCCAAACTGGTTCTGTTATTGGTAGATCAATGACTCAAGACGGTGAATTTAATAATGGAAGAATTCCAGTGCAAGAATTACAATCATCTGGAGCACAAGCTAAAATATCAAGTTTAATTAATTCATATAATTATTATTTACAAATGATAAGAGATGTGACCGGGTTAAACGAAGCAAGAGATGGTTCGACACCTGATAAGAATGCTTTAGTAGGTTTGCAAAAAATTGCAGCAGCAAATTCAAATACAGCTACAAGGCATATATTGCAAAGTGGATTGTACCTTACTCTTAAAACAGCTGAAGCAATTTCATTAAGAGTTTCTGATGTTTTAGAATTTGGTCCAACAAAAGAATCTTTTATACAAAGTATAGGTAAATACAATGTGGCAACATTAAGTGAAATGTCAAAACTGCAACTTCACGATTTTGGTATATTCTTAGAGCTTTCACCAGATGAAGAAGAAAAACAATTATTAGAAAACAACATACAAATGTCTCTTCAAAAAGACCAAATTAATTTAGAAGATGCTATTGATATACGCGAAATTAAAAATTTAAAACTTGCTAATCAGTATTTAAAACTAAGAAGAAAGCAGAAATTTGAGCAAGACAGAGCAATACAGCAAGAGAATATTCAAATGCAAACTCAATCTAATACACAAGCCGCTCAAGCTGCTGCTCAAGCTGATGTTCAAAAACAACAAGCAATTACTCAGAGTAAAGCTCAATTAGCAGAAGTGCAAGCTGATTTAGATATGGAAAAATTGCAAAAAGAAGCTGAAATTAAATTGTTGTTAATGCAAAAAGAATTTGAAATGAACATGCAACTTAAAGACGCTGATTTAAATGTAATTAAAGATAAAGAGAAGTATAAAGAAGATAGGAAAGATGATAGAACAAAAATACAAGCTTCACAACAATCTGAGTTAATAGATCAAAGAAAAAATAATAAACCACCAAAATCTTTTGAATCTGCAGGATTTGATAATTTAGGTGGATTTGGATTAGAACAGTTCGATCCAAGATAATAACTAAATAATAAAAAAATGAGTAAAGTAGCAAAAAATGATTGGACTGGTAGTATAAACGGTTCAGCATATTCAACAGCAAGTTCAGCTGCAATAACACCAACCGCTGGTAATGTATGGGTAGCAATAACAATGTTATCTGATAGTGTTTTTGACAGTGGGAGCGGCTTGGTTGCGGAAAGTGCAACAACGTATGTTAACACAGAGGGCATTGGAGCAGGAGCTGCAGGCTTAGTAGTTGATAGTGTAACATTTCCAAAGGGGGTAACAATTTATGGTCGTTGGACTGAAATTGATGTAGCTTCAGGAACTATTGTCGCATATCAAGGAATTTAAAGGTATACGTATTCTTGCCTTATTAAAAGAGTACAAATAATTATATTATATTATGTCAGAAGAAACACAAGTAAAAATTGTAGAAGATGAAAATCCATCTACTGCAGAACAAGAAACTAAAGTGCTCAAAAAAATGGGTGCTGATATAGGTGAAGAATCTATTACTAAAGTAGATTTAAGACAAACTAAAGAAGAAACAGATGCCGTTCAAGAACAAAGCACAGATGATAGCCTGTCAAGCGGAAGCGACACGGATGAAAAAACTGGGGAAGAAACCAAAGTGGAATTGCAAGAAGTACAGCAAGAAGAAAGCCAATTAACTTTAGAAGAGGTAATTGACGAAGAAACTAAGGAAGAACCTAAAGAAGATCCTGTACAGGAACTTAAAGAAGAAGTAGAAGAAGCTGTTCAAACATCACAAGATACAGCTGTAGAATTACCAGAAAACATTCAAAAGGTTGTAGACTTTATGAATGATACTGGTGGAACGTTAGAAGATTATGTAAAAATTAATCAAGATTATTCTAACACAGATGATTCAACTTTATTATATCAATATTATAATCAAACTAAATCACACTTATCAAAAGATGAAATAGATTTTTTAATTGAAGATAATTTTTCATTTGATGAAGAAGTTGATGAACCAAGAGATATTAAGCGAAAACAACTCGCTTATAAAGAAGAGATTGCAAAAGCAAAAATTCATTTAGAAGGATTGAAAAGTAAATACTACGAGGAAGTCAAGTTGGGTTCTAAGTTAACTTCAGATCAACAAAAAGCAATTGAGTTTTTCAATACCTATAACACCGAACAATCAACACAGCAAAACCTACAAGAAAAGCAGGTTGCACATTTTAACACCGAATCTAAAAAAGTTTTTACAGATGAATTCAAAGGTTTTGAATTTAAAGTTTCAGACAAAAAATATAGATTCAATGTTAAAGATAAGCAACAAGTTCAAGATAGACAAGCAAATATATTAAACGTACTAGATAAGTTTATCAGTGAAGATAATATGTTAAAGGACGCTAATGGCTATCATAAAGCTCTTTTCGCTGCGGACAATGCAGATACTATTGCAAACCATTTTTATGAACAAGGTAAAACTGATGCTATAAAACAGTTAAACGCAGAATCCAAAAATATAAACATGGATCCTCGTCAAACTGGCACAGTTGAAGCTGGAGGCTTAAAAGTAAGAGCAATTAGTGGTGATGATAGTTCAAAACTTAAAATTAAACTTAAAAAATAATAATTAAAAATTTCAATATAAAATGGCAGCAATAACTCCATCAGCTGGAGGCTCGTTGAACGCAACGCCAGCACCAGCTAAACAAACTTTGTCATCTAACTACCTATCATTTACAGGTGGTTCAAATGACTGGTCTCAGCAATACCTACCAGATTTATACGAACAAGAAGTTGAAGTATTTGGAAACAGATCCGTAGCTTCTTTCGTAAGAATGGTTGGTGCTGAAATGCCTATGACTGCAGATCAAGTAATTTGGTCTGAGCAAGGTAGACTACACTTACACTACAAAGGTGCAGCAGTAGCTAACACCGGTGTAATTACAATCGCATCTTCAGGAACTCACGCAGTAAGAGTTGGACAAACTATCGTACTTAGCGATAACACAACTTCTCCTACAGTAATTAAAGCGTATATTTCTGCAATTGCGAGTGACAATACAACTATGACAGCAATACCTTATACAGGTGGTGCAACAGTTGGGGCTGTGTCAGGCTTCGTAACAACAGATGACGACGGTACAGCAACTTGTGACTTATTCGTGTATGGTTCTGAATTCAAAAAAGGAACATCAGGAATGACAGGTGCGGTAACACCATCTTTTGCTTCTTTATCTAACAAGCCAATTATAATTAAAGATAAGTATGAGGTCTCAGGATCTGACGCTTCTCAAATTGGTTGGGTTGAAGTAACAGGAGAAAATGGACAATCTGGTTACCTATGGTATTTAAAAGCTGAAGGTGATACAAGAACAAGATTCGAAGATAACCTTGAAATGGCAATGATTGAAGGTGAACTAGCAGCAGCAGCTGGTGGTGTAGACTCTCAATTAGGTACAGCAGGGGCAGAAGCAACAGCAGGAACTGAAGGTCTTTTCGCGGCAATTACTGCAAGAGGTCACGTTACTACTGGTATTGCAGGTACATCTCCAACAGATGACTTAGGTTCTTTTGATAACATTCTTAAGAAATTTGATTCTCAAGGTGCAATTGAAGAAAACATGTTATTTATCAACAGAGAAGTATCTCTAGCGATTGACGATATGCTAGCAACACAAAATTCTTACGGTGCAGGTGGTACATCTTATGGTGTATTTTCTAACAGTGAGGACATGGCACTTAACTTAGGTTTTTCAGGATTTAGAAGAGGTTCTTATGACTTCTACAAAACTGACTGGAAATACTTAAATGACGCATCAACAAGAGGTATTATTGAAAACGATATAAGAGGAGTTGTTGTACCAGCTGGTACATCTACTGTTTACGACCAAACACTTGGTAAAAACATTAAAAGACCATTCTTACACGTTAGATATAGAGCTTCACAAGCTGATGATAGAAAAATGAAATCTTGGACAACTGGTTCTGTTGGTGGTAACATCACATCAGATCTAGATGCAATGGAGGTTCACTACCTATCAGAAAGATGTTTAATTACTCAAGGTGCTAATAACTTTATGTTATTAACTTCTTAAATTTTTCATAGTAGAGCAGGGCATTGTATTAGTGCCCTGACTTTACTTTTTATTAACTTTTATTATATTATATCATGACACAAAAAACAAAAGCCGAAAAGGCACCAAAACCTATTAAAGAAGCTGTAGTTGAACAACCAGTTGAAAAAATAGTTAAACAACCAAAAGAAACAAAACCTTCTTGGGTTGTAAAAGACAGGGTTTATTCCCTTAAAGATGGTTTAGCACCTTTAACATATACAATAAAAAGTTCTAACATATTTTATTTTGATGAAGAAAAAGGATATGAAAGAGAACTTAAATACACAACAAATCAAACAACACCATTTGTTGATGAATTTAAAGGATTAGCTAAATTAGAACACATAACGTTTGAAGACGGAACATTAACTGTTCCAAAAAGAAAACAAACATTACAAAAACTTTTATCATTATATCACCCTCAAAGAAATTCATTATTTTTTGAATTTGATCCAGAAACACAAGCTGAAGATGAGTTAGATATGATGGAATTAGAAATTGAAGCTTTAAATGCAGCAATGAGCATGGAAATTGACCAGATAGAGGCAATAGTACGTACTGAGGCTGGAAATAAGGCATCTAAGATGACTTCTAAGGAACTTAGACGTGATTTGATTAATATTGCAAAGAGAGATCCTATTCTATTCTTAGAACTAGCGAATGACGAAAACATCAATATTAGAAATATGGGTATTAGAGCAGTTGAAGCGGCAATTATAAGCCTATCACCTGACCAAAGAACTTTTACATGGGGAGCAACAAATAAAAAATTAGTTACAGTACCATACGAAGAAAATCCATATAGTGCATTAGCAGCGTTTTTCAAAACCGATGATGGAATTGAAATATACGATGCAATTGAAAAAAGACTTAAGTAAGTCATAATTATAGTGTAAGGCTGCTATAATTGTGGCCTTATATTATAATAATAAAAAAAATATGGCAATAAACATAGACACAGTTTATCAAAGAGTGCAAGCTATTCTTAATAAAGAAAATCGTGGATATATAACTCCGCAAGAATTTAATTTATTCGCTAATCAAGCACAGCTTGAAATATTCGAACAGTATTTCTTTGACCTAAATCAATATGAAAGACTGCCAAAAAAAGATACTGAGTATAGCAACTTAGTAAAAACTATTAATGAAAGAATAAGTAGGTTTAAAACTTCAGCTACTCTTTCATATGTATCAAGCTATTTTACGCTGCCAACTGATTTACATAAATTAGGCACAGTAATATATAATAGTACAACGCCTGTTGAGGAAATAGATCAAAAGAATCTATTAGAATATACACTTTCCCCTTTAACAGCGCCATCAACAACTAACCCCGTTTATGCACAGAATATACAAACTACTTCATCAGTATGGAGCATAGTATTATATCCTAGTACTATAACATCTTTAATAACAGCCACATATATTAGAAAGCCAAATGAAGTAAACTGGGCGTCTCAAACTGTTGTTGGTAATGCTTTATACAGTGCAGGATCATCAACTAGTTTTGAACTTCATGACTCTGAAGAAACAAACCTTGTTATAAAAATATTATTGTATGTAGGGTTAACACTAAGGGCTGGGGATATAGCGCAGGTTGCAGACGCAAAAGAAAGTAAAAAAATACAACAAGAAAAATCTTAATAAATGGGACTTATAACACAAAGCGAAAGAGAATATTACGAAGGCGAACAGCTTTTTACAGGTGATGGAAGCGATACTACGTTTACATTAACGTTTACGCCCTTGCCAACAGCTGAATCAAAATTTAGAGTATTTCTTGATGGATTAGAAGTAGACGATGATTTGCATAGCTATAATTCTAGCACAGGAGTTATAACATTTACTACAGCTCCAGGCAATGGAGTAATAATAAAAGTATTATTAGAAAACCAAAATACAGGTAATTATAAATATATATCGTTAGATAACGTAGTAAATAACTTTATGGTATCTTATATAGGAGATGGTAAAATTATAGACAATGCAAGAAAGCTAGATGTGTTATTTCACTGTAAAAGAGCAATACAAGAGTTTAGCTATGATATAAGCAGAGTTGAAAAAATATTTGAAGTAACAATACCCGCAAGTTTAACACTGCCTGTACCACAAGATTATGTTAATTACGTTAAATTAGCATGGGCAGACGACAATGGGCTTGAAAGACCAATATATCCTGCTCGCCAAACATCTAGGCCATCAAAATCAGCATTACAAGATACAGATGCTACTTATCTATATGATAATGATAACTCTCTTTTATTAGCAGAACCTGAAATTACTCAAAGTTTTAAAGGTATTGAAACAAACCCTTCGCTTGGTTCCTCAAGCTCAAAAGATTATTTTGCACAAAATCCAACATATAGTGACAGTATAATAGGTTATGGTAGAAGATATGGTAGCAGTCCAGAAAATTTACAAGTAAACGGTGTATTTATACACGATGAAGCAAACGGTAATTTTGGGTTTAGTAGCAATCTTTCAGGTAAAAACTTATTATTACATTATGTATCAGATGGACTTGGAACTGATGCGGAAATGAAAATACATAAAATGGCTGAAGAAGCTGTTTATAAATATGTAGCACACGCTATATTATCCGCAAAAGCAAATGTTCCTGAATATATTGTAAATAGATTTAGAAGAGAAAGAAGAGCAGCAATGCGTAATGCTAAATTAAGATTATCAAATATTAAATTAAATGAGCTTTCTCAAATAATGAGAAACAAGTCTAAGCATCTTAAACACTAATTAAATGCCAGAAATCAAAAAAACATTCCTTAGGGGAAGAATGAATAAAGACCTCGATGAGAGACTTTTGCCGGAAGGTGAATATAGAGATGCTTCAAATATACAAATATCAAGTACAGAAGCTAACGATGCTGGTACTGTACAAAATGTATTAGGTAACAAATATGCAAATAAAACCGCTTCAGGCACTTATACAGGAACTTATGGCATAGGTGGTAAGTGTGTTGGATCTATTGAAAATAATGAAACTAATAAATTATATTTATTTATAAAAGGTACATCAGTAAATGCTATAGTTGAATATAATGCGGTAACTGAAACCTCAATTCCTGTAATAGTTGATACTAGATCAGGTATTACAGAATCTACTAAAAATATATTAAATTTTACAGATACAAAAATTACCGGAATAGCCATACTACAGGATTATTTGATTTTTACAGATAATAATTCTGAACCTAAAATAATTGATATAAGTGATGATTCTGTTTTTAAATCAGGGTCAGCTTCAACTTATGATCAAACTACACGAATTAACGAACAAGCTTTTAGAGAATCTGATATTACGTTAATTAGAAAAAAACCACACAATGCTCCAAAAGTTGTTATTGAAACTACAAAAGATAATAGTATTCCTAATGAAGATTTAAGAGGATCTAAAATTGTTACAAATAATTCAACTATTTATGGTGAAAAATTTGTAAAATTTGCTTACAGATGGAAATTTAAAAATGGTCAATATTCTGCATTTTCACCTTTTTCTGAAACTGTGTTTTTTCCTAATTCTGGCGCATTAGGCTTGACTATTAGTTCATATTCAGTACAAGATGGCGAAAATACACGTATGATTAACAATGTTACAAAAGCTTCATTGTTTAATATAGAATGTGGTAACGGTAGAAATAATTCAGATATACTTAACAATATAGAATATGTAGATATTTTATATAAAGAATCAAATAATACAAATATATACATATATAAAACCATATCTATTGCAGAAGCTTTAACAGGATACTCAGGCGGTATAAGCGTAAATGATGAAAGTAAAAAATCAGTAATACCAGACGATCAATTATTTAGAGTTTTTGATAATGTACCATATAGAGCTAAAGCGTTAGACACTGTGGGCAATAGATTAATTTTTGGTAATTATAAAGATGGCATAGACATTGAGGGATTTAGCCCAGTTTTTAATAGTGTTGATTTAATTCCAAGAACTTTTGTTGAAGATGAAATTACTAGAACATTTTTTAATGCTTCTGATACAACAGCGCCTGGTTTTGTAGGCGTTGATAATAACACAGTTAAAGATTCTGCTACTGTAAAAAGCGGTAGAAATTATCAAATAGGTATTGTTTTTGAAGATGAGCATGGCAGACAAACACCCGTTACAACAAGCCCTGGGGGATTTAAAAAAGTTCCGTATACAACTTATTCAACTGGATCAGCAAATACAAATGGATTTGGTAATCGATTTGAAATTACAATGGAAGGTTTACCGCCTGGTGTTGGGGGGGACGGCATTAATGGAGAGGATGAATATAGTGGTAATGGATCAAGAAAAGATTTTCCTTTAAAGTTTCCTAATAAACCTAAAACTATTAATGATTTTGCGGTATATGTAGATGATATGGATACACCTAAAATACCTAAAACTTCTAGCGCTAATAATGATTATGATTATAATGCTTCTACAGGGACTGTTACTTTTACATCCGCGCCTGCGGCTGAGGCAAGAATAATTTTTGATTTAAATAGAATTAAAAGATTTAAATATTTTATTAAAGAAAATAAAGGGCAGGCTTATAATCTTGTTGCATCAGGTGTAGAAGAAAATACAGAAGACGGGGGTGATACAGCTTGGCTTGTAATACCTAGTTTTGAAATAGATAAAGTTCAAAAAAGCGATTCAATAATATTAAAAAAGCCTCTTAATACAACTCATCCAGTTGATTACGGCAAGGTACTAGGTGAAGGTCCTGATGATTATACTTTTAAAGTATTAGATCTTTCAGAAACAAGGCCTCAAAATATGGCAGGTGGAGCAAGGTATGATGATAGCTTTTTTATAAAAGTTAAAAACAATACAGCACTTAAAAGTAATCTTACTGCAGCACAAGGAATTGCCGGCAGTGATAATTCAATACCATCATCCAAATTTTCTAAAATATACAAAACAGCTCTTGCTGAAACATCAGCTGATATAGAATCAAATGGGTTATCGCTTGGATCTTATGCAGAGCAGTTTGGTAATGAATTTATGATTCACGATTTTTATTTTTATGGAGGGTCTATATACGAAATATTATATCCTCAAAGTGCAACAGTTACTTCTACATTTAGCGACACAATGAATCAAAATAATATATGTAGTAATAACGATGCTGATGGATACGCTATATCTACGTCCAGCCCAGATTTATCTGGTATTGATCATATTGATTTAGTTACGAATGTAGTGGAAAATGTATATTATAAGCATGACGGTGCTGGGAGGCCTACTGAATTTTATATTTGTTACAGTAGCACTGCCGCTACAAATTCTGTGGGTAGCGCTTTTGATATAGGTATTAATGTTGACATACCTGCCAGTTTGAAGTAATACCTAAAGAACTTGATTCATTAGATGTATATTATGAAACAGCTGAATCATTCCCAATAAAAAATTATGGTGACTACGCAATTAGCGGAATAAACCAAACACAGAAATTATCTTTTACAAATGCTTTTATGGGTGCGGATGGAACTGAAAGTAATAGAATTAAAGATACTTTTACTGGACAATTTTTAGAAAATGGTGTAAAATTATCTACAACTATAACTGATGAATATACTGAAAGACATCAAAAAAACAGTTTAATATTTTCTGGTATTTTTAATTCTGAATCAGATGTAAATAAATTAAATGAATTTAATCCTGGTTTAAAAATTACAAAAGAAATAAATCCTGAATATGGTAGTATTCAAAAGCTTCACACAAGAAATACAGATATAATAGCTTTATGTGAAGATAAAATATTAAGAGTATTAGCTAATAAAGACGCTTTATTCAATTCGGATGGAAATGTAAATTTAACATCTAACCAAAATGTATTAGGGCAGGCTATAGCTTATAAAGGCGAATATGGAATATCTAAAAATCCAGAATCATTTGCTTCTCATGGATACAGAGCATATTTTACGGATAAATCAAGAGGAAGTGTTTTAAGATTAACACAAGACGGATTAACTGTTATTTCTGCTAAAGGTATGACATCGTATTTTAGAGAAAATTTAATTGCAGAAACAGAACAAATAGTTGGTTCATTTGATGTTTATTCTCAACAGTATATACTAACTATACCTGCAGTATTAAGTAGTTTAGCTTTTAAAGAAGATGTAGACGGCTGGATTTCAAGATTATCTTTTTTACCTGATACAGGAATATCAGTAAATGGTAAATATTATACATGTTCAGCTGGTGAGCTTTATCAGCACCATGCCGCAGAGGTTAATAGAAATAATTTTTATGGTATACAACATACTTCTGGATTAAAATTTATATTTAATCAAGACCCTTCAACAATAAAAAACTTTCAAACTATTTCATATGAAGGAACTACAGGGTGGCTATCAAAACTAAATGGTATTGATGTAATAACAACTGATCAACAAACTGGTGAAATTATTAATTTTACTAAAAAAGAAGGTAAATATTTTGCTAATATATCTGGAACTGAAGAAGAATTAAATACATTATCCGGTACTGAATTAGATTCAAAACTAAAAAACTTTTCAATACAAGGGCTGGGTAATATAGCTAATCACAGTGGAGTGCCATTTACAACTACTACAACCACAACTACAAGCACAACTACCACAACTACAAGCACAACTACCACAACTACAACGTTGGATTGTGGTTTAACATTAGCAGTTGGTAGTTATTCAAATAATGGTTGTACTATAACAGGTACATTTGGATCAAGTTATACAAATAGTGATAATCTTATTTTAACTGTAAGCTCAGGTACTATAGGTGATGGTACAGTAACTAAAAGTGAATTAGCCGCAGGGCATACAACAACAATGAATGAAGGAGCGACTATAACCGCAAGAGTTATAAGCGGTTTATGTGTTGGAACAAGAGCCACTATAAATGCACCACAATCATCAACAGTGGTTGTGCAAGCTCCCACTACAGCATTTACACATGATAATGTTACTTTATCTGCTACTACAACAGGTACAGTAAATACTTTTAAATGGTTTAAAGGAACGGCTAGTAATAGTTTAAGTGAAATAGCAGGCGCAACAAGCAGTACTTTAACCACAACGGAAACTACAGCAGACACTATTTATTATAAATGTCAAGTAAATGGAACCACGGATTCTTCTGTTGTAAATATTGTATGGTCGGCTAGAACATCGTATACAGCTAGGTTCCAGTCAGGAACAGAGGTTGCCCAAGCGGCTTGTACTGCATCTAGCACAACAAGAACTATATTTGGTAATGATGCTACTTTTGATAATGTAACACAATTTTTTACAGATATTCAAGGAAACATAAATAATTTTCAGCAAGGTACATATTCTAATTCAACTGACGGAAGTAATAATAAATATAGATTTATAAACGAATTTGGAATACCAAACACGGCAATAGTATGTAGTACTAATTCTGCTGTTCAAGCAATAACTGTAACAGCTTGTAGAAATTCAAGTGTTGTAAAAAACTTCAATGTAACTAAGTCCACAAGTGTTGCAGATTTAGTAGCTAATAAAGTAATAGACTTTACAGCAACTGATAGCTCAGGCTTTACTCATTGGGTTGTTACAAACGCAAATTATACAGGAGGTTCTTTTGATGGTACACCTACACTTGCTAATGTAAACAACGCGGATACGTGTAT
>Ga0208767_1002287_pt1 | contig 14623 bp, 25 predicted proteins | sample VirMetDEL_Mar_21_FD_184514 | JGI IMG/M metagenome (GOLD analysis project Ga0208767, IMG submission 184514) | Aqueous microbial communities from the Delaware River and Bay under freshwater to marine salinity gradient to study organic matter... | ecosystem: Environmental > Aquatic > Marine >... | reverse complement strand
GTGTCACCCTTAGTTTCAAAGGTAAATTTACTCCACTCGGTGCAGAAACCGACTTTGGCAGTTTTACTTTTGAAAGTGATGGTTATACCGATGCAAGGTTTACTGCACGACAAGTACAAATGACAGTCACAGGCAGTACCACACAAGACTTTCAAGTAGGAAAAATTAGATTAAACATTAGACCAAGGGGTAAAAGATAATGGATCTATCCTCACAAAGACAGTACATACAAAGAGCTGAATCAGCACATGAGTTACTAACTACTACAGATTTAACAACATTATATACTTCTCCAAGCGGAGATGATTTTAGTTTTTCAATTGTTGAATCTATATTAGTTTGTGACCACAGTAATCAAAATACAGATTTAACAGTTACTGTAACGCATGATGCTACTACTTATACTTTATTCAAAGAATTTACTATTAATGCTTACAATACTGAAGAATTATTAAGTAGAAGTTTAATAATACACCAAGGCGATGTAATACAAATACAAGCTAATCGTGCTGGTAATTTAACTGTTTATGCAAGTATTGTAGAATATGGAAAAGGCGATTAATAAAGTCACGCCAATTAAAAAAGAACCCGAAGAGTGGGAAGTACATTGGCAACGCTGTAAGCCATATATAGCAAAAGCTATCAAACATCAAGATTCCTATACAATAGACGATATAGAGGATAAAATAAGACATGGAATATTCCATTTATGGCCAGCTAAGAAGTCGGCTATGATAACTGAATTTGTAGTATTCCCCCAAAATACAGCAATGAACTTGCTGTTTTGTGGTGGTGATTACAAGGAGTTAGAGGATATGTTGCCATCCTTAGAGGCATTTGCAAAAGCTGCTGGTTGTAAAAGATTATATGGCGGTGGCAGAAAAGGATGGTTGAAAAAACTAAACCACTTAGGTTTTAAATCAGAAAATTTAATTAGTAAAGAATTATGAGTAAAGGCAAATCAACAACAACAAATTCAATCCCTGAATATGTGCAACGACAGCAACAGGAAGTTTTCCAAGCTGCTAGAGGTTTAGCTGGTACACCATTCGTTCCATACACAGGCCCTAGAGTTGCTGGATTTAATCCAGATCAACTAAGACAATTTCAAGCCACCCGGGGTTTATTTGAAAGTGGTATGCAGTATGATCCTTTATCTGGATTGCAAGAACTAGCACAAGCCCCCACTCCAACAATTCAACCAGTAACAGGATTTCAAGCACCAACCATACAAGGTTTACAAGGCCCTCAAGCTGCACAGATTGGCGGTGTTTCAGCTCCACAGTTTAGAGGTCTTTTAGATGTTGATATGGGTGCATATCAATCACCTTACACACAACAAGTTATAGAACAATCTATGGCTGATATCCAAAGACAAGCTGATATTTCTAGGGGTCAAGCACAATCCCGGGCAATTGGTGCGGGTGCGTTTGGTGGTTCAAGATCTGCTTTATTAGAGAGCGAATCACAAAGACCATTTATAGAACAAATGGCTAGAACTGCTGCTGGATTAAGAGAATCTGGTTTCCAACAAGCACAACAAGCAGCATTATCCGACCTAGCAAGACAACAACAGCTTGGTGTTCTTGGAACAGAGTTACAGCAACAAAGAGCTTTAGAACAAGCAAAGTTAGGTCAACAAGCTGGATTAACAGGATTTGAAGCACAACAACAAAGAGCTATGCAACAAGCAGAATTGGCTCAACAAGCAGGACTTGCTGGTCAAGACATACAAGCAAGAATGGCTATGATGCAACCAGAATTAGAATTAAAAGCAAGGCAGCAAAGAGCGGGATTGCTTGGTGGCATCAGCGCAGAGCAACAAGCAAGACTTGGACAGCTTGGTCAAATTGGCGCACAACAACAAATGCTACAACAACAAGCTCTTGGAGTGCCTTATCAAGAGTTCCAAAGAGCTTTGGCTTATGGTCCGCAACAGCTTGGTTTATTACAAAGTGGTTTACCAGGTCAAGCTCCAATATCTACTACAAAAAAACAAAGCACAGGATTAGGCGATGTTTTAGGAACTGGATTACAACTTTATGGTTTACTTGGAAATCCTTTTGCTGGACTAGGTACAGGAACAGGAAGCCAAGGATTAGATTATCTTTTTAGTTAAAATATTATGTCAAGAGGAACTTTACCCCAAACAACTACACCGCAAACTAATGATCAAAACGAAAGATTGCGTTTGATGCTTTTTGCACTTGGTGGTGCTTTGCGTGGCGATCCACAGTTTGCACAACAAACACTTGCATTAAAAGAAAAGGGCATTGAAAGGCAACAAAACGCAGAATTGCAACAAGCACTAGCAGAAGGAAATACTGATAAGGCATTATCTTTAGCTGCAAGAATGGGTAAAACTTCTGTTATTCAATATTTACAAGGTGAAAGAGCAAGAACAAGACCTCAATTAATTAGCGATGGCAAATTTACTGTTACTTATAATGAGCAAGGAATGCCTGTAGTAACACCAAATGAAGAGGTTATAGAAGCTGAGTTAGATATTGCTAAAAGACAAGCAGAGCTTGAAAAAGAAACACGAACACTTCCACCTGTTTTAATTAAATCAGAAGATGAAGATTTTGATGCATTGCAATCACTTGAAAAGGTAGAAACTGACATTGACTTCTTTATTAATTCTTTAGATAAAAATGAAATGGAAGTTGGTTACGGAGAAGATTTACAAGCCAAAATAGGTAATTTAGGTGTTTTACAGCGATTTATGGATGAGGAATCTAAGCTCAAACTAGCCAATTACAATGCTTTTGAAAGATGGAAACAAAGATATGTAAATGAATCTTTAAGATTGAATAAAGGCCCTCAAACAGAAGGCGATGCTCAAAGAGCAATGTTAGAGTTAGAGGCTGCAAAAACTAAAGAAGATGTTAAAAGACTTTTAGAAGATTTGAAAAAAACTAACACAAAATCTATTGGATATACCAAAGAAGATATTAATAGAAGAAGAAGCACAGCAGGAGTTAAACCTTTTGACTTTAACAACATAAGTTGGAAAATAATTGAACAATGATTATTGAAATTGATGGTATAGGCAGAATTCAAGTAGATGATGCGTTTGCTGATTTAACAACAGATCAACAAAATGCTTACATTAAACAAATTGCTTCTGAATATAATCAACAACAACAACAAATTGAACCTGTAAAAAAACAAATATTAGAAAAAGCAGAAGATGAATTAGATATTCTTGACAATGTTAAGGGAGTAGCTAGAAGTTTTGCACAAGGGTTAACCTTTGGCTTTGCAGACGAATTAGAGGCTGGGACATTGGGAAAAATATTAGATTATGACGCTGAAGATATAAGAGAATCATTAGCAGAATTTAGAAAAGAAGCACCAATTGCGTCATTTGTTCCTGAAATGGCGGGAGCTTTAGTACCCTCTTTAGCCGCTGGTTTGTTTACCGGGGGAGCAGGAACAGCAGCAGGTATTGGATCTACAGCAGCTAGAATTACACCAAGCCTTACTAAAACTGCGTTACGAGGAGCTGGAACTGGCGCAGCATATGGTGGAGCATATGGGGTTGGTACTGCTGAAGGTGATTTAGGGCAAAGACTTGTAGGTGGTGCAACAGGCGCAACTTTTGGCGGTGTATTAGGATCAGCAACACCTTTGGCAATACAAGGAATTGGTTTTGGAATGCGAAAATTATCTGATGCTCTTTCTATGGGTGGCACTAAACGATCTGTGCAATACTCTGATGAAAAACTTTTACAAGCATTACAAAGAGATGGATTATCCCCACAAGAAGCATCAAAAAAATTAGCTGATGCAAGAGCATTAGGCGCAGAAGATGTTTTGATTGCAGATTTGGGAGAAAACTTACAAGGTTTAGGTTTTGCATCACAAGCAATACCAAATGAATCAAGAAAAAAGGTTGCAGAAAAATTAGCAGCAAGAAATATAGGTCAAGCAGATATTATTGCCGACGATTTAGCTACTAGATCAAAACTATCTGGGCCATTTAGCGTTGAATATATCGATGATTTGGTCGTTGCCCAAGAAAAAGCAGCAAGACCTGCTTATAAAGAAGCCTATAAAAAATCTTTACCAGCAATTTCTTTTAAAGATTTTTTTACAGGGCCAAGAAAAGATTTATTTGTAGGAGCATCAAAAGAAGGGAAAAAGATTGCACAAGCTCAAGGGCAAGAAGTTGCTGATTTAGGTAAAGTATTAAAAGATGAAGCATCGACCTCTGATTTCTTAAAAGGCAAAATACCAACTCAATATTTACACTCTATAAAAAGAGGTTTGGATTCTATTATTGATAAAAACACAGACAAAGTTACAGGAAAAGTTACGCCATATGGAAGAGCTGTTATTCAAACTAAAAATGAATTTAATAAAAAAATTGGTAATTTAAATCCTGCTTATGCACAAGCAAATAAGACTTTTTCAGACTCAGCAAGATTACAACAAGCCTATCATGCTGGTTTTGGTTTTAAAAATAAAAGCGTTGCTGATTTAAATAAGTTTTTTAAAAATTTTAATAATGGAGAAAAAGAAGCATTTAGAGTTGGCATGATAGCAAATATAAAAGATAGAGCTGAAACACTTACATCAACAAGAAATTTTATACCAGAAATATTTGGATCTAAGAAAAAACAAAAACAATTAAGATTAGCTTTTCCGGGTGGAGAAGATGGATCAATAGCTTATAAACAATTTAATAAAATAATAGAGTTAGAAAAAACAAAAGTAGAAACAAAAAACAGAGTTTTGGGTGGATCACAAACTGCAAGAAATTTAAGAGAATTAGAAGAGTCTGGAGCTGATGTTTCACAAGCAGTAGATTTGATGTCACGACTATCTCGTGGTGATGTATTGGGTGCAACAGGTCAAATTATTAAAGGTGTAGGAGCAAGAGTAGGTGGCATGAATCCTGAAAGAGCCAATGAAATTGCAAAAAGATTGTTTACTGCAAGTCCAAGCGAACAACAAGCCTATTTACAAAGATTGCAGGGCGTTGAAAAACAATTAATTGAAGATGCTCTTAAAAGAATTAAACAACAACAAGTAACAAGTGCATTTGTTGGTGGACAGGCTGGGTCTTTGATTACACAATAACCCATGCCCCAAGCAACAGAACGAGTTGGTCGTTTTGGTGAATATCTCACAGCAGCAATCCTCTCCCAAGTTTGCGATACAGTCAGCATTGTTCCACACAACGCATCCGCAGATATCATCTTTGAACACAATTTAAAGCTGTATAAGTGCCAAGTCAAAACCCAATCCAAGATAGAAGAACGCAGAGAAAATTGGCGTTTTGATATGCGGAAAGGTCAAAGAGTTGCACACAGAAAATATAAAGATAATGAAATAGATGTGTTTGCTTTTGTTTCTGTAACCCACAGAAATGTGGTGTTTTCTAAACCTATAGATAAAGGCCAACTAACCATTGTTGATGAACACATGAAGAACAATGATGCTGTCAAGAACATTCAAGACATACTGAAAGATTTGCAATAAAAAACAAAACCCCTTAAACTACACTAATACACTATAGGGAGATAGTATGACACTTAATGAATTATTTGATTTATACACAAAAGATTTAAACAGGCGTGGTGCTAAGACTGTTAAACGCATTAAACAGTTTTATGACAACGACATCCGATTAGCTCTTGGCGATAGAGAGATAAACAGCATCATCAGAGGTGACATAGCACAGCTACACTTCGATGTGTCTGATAGATCTCCTTATACCTCCAATAAATGTCTCTCTATCCTCAAGGCTATGTTTAACTTGGCTATTACCTTTAGCTACCTAGAAAACAACCCGGCATTAAACATTGGTAAGAATCGTGAGATTAAACGCAAACGCTACTTAACCAACGAGGAGCTGATCGCTATTACCGAGCAGCTTGATCGTTTGAGCAATAAAGCAAGATACAAGCAAGGTTGCAACTTTCTATGGATGCTTATTTATACTGGGGCGCGTGTGGGTGAGATTAGAAACGCTAAGTGGTCTGATATCAAAGGCAACGCGTTGGTGATTAAAGATCATAAAACCGATCATTCAGGCGAGGATCGTATTATCTTTATTACTCCCGGGGTGCAAAAGATATTAGACAAGTGTGAGCGCGTGGGGGAGAGAATCTTTGACATAGATTCACCCAGATATGTATGGGATGTCATACGCAAAGAGGTTGGGTGCGAGGATGCTAGACTACATGACATCAGACATTCGTATGCCTCATGGTCATTAGAGAAAGTTAATTTATCAGAGGTTGGTAATCTATTGGGCCACTCAGATGTAGCGACCACTCAAAGATATGCACATATCCATAAAGAGAAAGCGATAGGCAATGCTAATGTTGTGAGCCAACACATTCATAGCATCGTAGCTAATAGATAATTATAAGTTATTAATATCTATACAAACATCATCCTTATTAGCGGTGTGAATACCTAGTTTTAATAGGTATTCAGCAACGCTATGTGGATCTTTATTTGCTGTACGACAAAATTTAATAAAGTCAGACACTAAAACTCTATCCATATAGACAGGTTTTCTACCATTCCTTTCTTGAAGGATTGGATCGTCAAAGTCTCCTAAATTCATATCCATACTCCTAGACCTTTACCTCTTTGGTATATGGGCCTATTTTATTACCCTCTCCGTCTACTCCATGTACGAGTTGCAGTTCCAGGTCAATATGATGTTTTGCTTTTAGTAAGTCTTCAACCTTATTTACTTTTTCTCTAGTAATAAGTTTTACAACATTACCTATACAAAACGACAAATTGTTAGCATATATATATTCAACTGGTTGGATACCATTACGCTTATAATGCTGGCCACCCACTTGTTTATTTATAGCCAAACTGTCGATTGCTTGATCCCATTCTTCTGGTGTCAAATTATCTATACTCATATTTCATCTCCAAATTAATAAATACTTGATTATCATAGTGGATAAGCGTATATTAGTCTACAGGTAAATCAAAGCAGGGAGAAAAATGCATACCGAAAGAAAATTTATTGACACTAAAGAGTTAGCTAAACGCTGGGGTAGAAGTTCCAGAACACTGGAAAACTGGCGTGGCAAACAAGTCGGCCCAACATATTACAAGATAGAAGGAAAAATCCTCTATGACATGGAAGATGTAGAGAACTTTGAAAAAGGTTCAAGGGTTTTGTACAGTGCCTCACGCGATATTTAGTCCTTCATCATCTGACCGATGGTTTAAATGCCCGGCAAGTGCGTACCTGAATTATTCAGCAGAATATACAGTTAATATCGCAGCAGCTACCGGGACATTGATCCATGAGATGTGTGAGATGTTATTAAAGGGCAGACTTAAAGATATTACTTTAGAAGAGTATTGGCTCGGCAAAGTTGTTGATGTAGAAGATTTCCAAATAGAAGTAACCGAGGACATGATTAGATGTGCTGAGACTTATGTGGAATACATCTTTAAAAGAAAAGAAGAGCTTAACGCTACCATGGTTATTGAAGAAAAAGTCTATATGGATGAAATATCTGATAAATGTTTTGGTACTGCTGACTGTATTTTAATTGCTGAAGATCGTATCTGCGTTATAGATCTTAAATCTGGTAAGTGGCCTGTTGAGGCTGTTAAAAATAAACAGCTTATGATTTATGGCGTTGGCGCATTTATAAGATATGGAAATGAAAACCCCGACATAACCATGGAACTAACTATTGTTCAACCAAGAGTTAAAAATTCTATTAAAACATTTGAAATTACTACACCCAATTTATTAAGTTGGGCTACACAAGATTTGAAACAAGCAACGGATGCTTGTGACGAAGAAAACCCACAACGAGTCGCGGGAGACCATTGCAGATTTTGTGCTGCAAAGACAGATTGTGATACATATAAACAAACTTTGGGAGATATATATGACTGAAGAAAAAAATGAACTAACCTTTACCTTTGATGAAGATGGTAAAGAATACAAAGTAGAAGACTTATCAGATGAAAATAAGATTCTATATAACAAAGTCACGCTTGTTAATAAACAAAGACTAGATGTGATTGCTAACGCTAACTTTGAAGTTGAGAAGTTAGAAATACTTGGAAGGCACTACAGCAATGCTTTGAAAGAAGCTGTTGAAGGTAATGATCCTAAAGTTGAGGTAGCCAAATGAGTGTCTTAGATAAAGTATTATCGAAAGCAAAAATGAAACCACCGATTATTTGTCTTTATGGCAAAGGTGGTATCGGTAAAACTACTTTTGCATCTACCATGAACAATCCAATCATCGTTCAATGTGAGGATGGAATCGGTAAGATTGAATGTCCTCATACTGGCGTTGCAAAAACATACAGCGAGTTTGAAGAATATCTTTTAGCATTATTGAATGACCCACATGAATTTAAAACAGTGGTCGTGGACAGTTTGGATTGGCTCGAAAGATTAATTAATGACCATGTATGTAAAGAAAATGGTTGGGCAGATATTTCTGCGCCTAGCTTTGGTAAAGGTTATGGTGCTGCATTAGTGGTATGGAAAGACTACTTAGACATACTTACCAGACTGCGTAATGAAAAATCCATGACCATTTTGCAAATTGCACACAATGAAGTTAAGCGTTATGAAGATCCATCTAATGATCCACATGACAAGCATCAGATTAAACTATATAGAAAAGCAGCCGACTTAGTGGTTGAACACGCTGACTGTGTGTTCTTTGCTAACTATAAGACTGGTGTCGTGCAAAAGAAAAATTCTAAAGGTGGTGTGTCCACACAAGTATTGCAAGGCGATAGAAAAATTTACACTCAGGAAGCTCCTGGTTACCATGCCAAGAATAGATATGGTCTTCCTAGTGAAATGGATTTTGATTGGCCCACCATTCGTGAGGCGATGATAAAATGAGTCAGTTAGGAGAGGTTGAGGAAGCAAAGTTAATGCTTGGAGAGATGCGAAAAAAGTTAAATGCTTTTATCGATAAAATCAATCCAGATGATAACTCATTGCCACTTGACGGATTACACAGATTCATAATTTTGGAAACGGATTGTGAGGACATGGTTGATTATTTATCTGACTATGATTCTTATGATCCAGGTTAATTTTAATAAAAGGGAAATAATATGACGGACTTAACGCAATATAACAATGGCAACGCTTTTGATGCCAATGAAACGGAATCTACTGGTAAAGGCTTAGAACCCGGTAGATATACCATGCATTTTGCTGGTGATGAAATCATCACAGGCAAAAACAATTGGGTTGCTTTAAAAATGTTTTTTGAAATTGATGGTTCTACCATCGTAATGAATACAACATTTACTTTGCAATCAGATAACCCCAAAGCTGTAGAGATAGGTGATATATCACTCAAGCTCTTACTTAAAGCGATGGGTGTTACATCCATGAGAAATACTGATGAGCTAGTAGGTAAATCAGTTTCAGGACAACTCATTAGAGACCCTGACAATGAGCGTTATCTCAAGATAGACCAAAACTACGGAAAGAATTGGCAACCTGTCGAAGAGGCTAAAGCACCTACACCTGCAGCTAAACCTGTAGAGGAAAATAAAGAAGACGATCTTGGTGACAAGATCCCTTTTTAATCCATTAGTATCAAGACCCTCGTTGTGTGCTTACTGCAAAGCACCAGCGAAGGGTTTTGTTTATGGGAAGGATGAAACATGGTTTGGTGCGTGTAGCATGGCTCATTTAAAGAAAGTGCGCGAGGGCGAGAGACTCAAGAATGTTGCACAGATGAGCAATGAGGGTTTAGACTATGCGATCAAACAAACTAAAGACACCTATCTCACGATAGCCAAGGACACAGGTTCTTATGTTATGCACGAATGGGATAGAGAAAAGAGAGAGTTGCTTTTTGGTAAAGCAATAAGGGAATACCTGAATTGGGCCAATGAACAAGCCGAGACAGGACAATTAGAGAGAACACTAAGAGATGGATCTGACTAAATATTATGGAGAGAAAGGGTTAGTCATAGATAAGAATTTTACTTTTGCCATTCAAGGCAACAGTACAGATGATTTAATGCGAGAGATGAACAACCAAGGTTTGGTTGTCAACCACTTAGATCTTACAGGCGCAGTCGTTAGAGTACCTGTTAGGGCAGCACCAAATGTTAAACCAGATATAGGCAATCAAAAGTCTGGCTGGTATGTGTGCAACGAGTTATCTGGTAATTATTTTGCAACCTATGGCAACTGGCGTACCGGGGAACAACACAAGTGGTCTAGTATCAATACCAATGAATTAGCACCTGTAGACCGACAGGCTTTACAAAAACAAATGGAAGAAGCTGTTAAGCGGGCCGAGGTAGCGAAGAAAATTAGGCACGATGAAGTAGCTAAAGAAGTTCAAGAAAGGTACAAGAGCTGTCAACCTGTCATTTCGCATGAGTATCTAAAAAGTAAAAATGTTAAAAGCTATGGATTGAAACAGTTAAATGAAAGTTTAATTGTTCCAGTGTTATCTCCTACGACTGGAGAGTTGCGTAGTTTACAGTATATCGATAAAAAAGGAGAGAAAAGATTTGTCAGTGCCAGTGAAATCAAAGGCAATATTTTTTTAATAGGTTGTGAGATAAGTCAACTCGCCACGCAAGAACAGTTGGTTTTGGTCGAAGGTTATGCCACTGCTGCCACAGTTTATGAGTCAACGAAGATACCGACAGTTTGTGTATTTTCAGCGAACTTTACGCTAGAGGCTGTGAGTAATATCAGAAAGATTTGTCAGGCTCGTTTATACATAGCCCTAGACAACGATGAGAGTGGCGTGGGCGAGAGGAAAGCTAAAGAGGTAGCATCTGCTATTCCTAACAGTTTTGTACGCATACCGAGCGCGAGAGGAGACTACAACGATATGGCCCAAGAACATGGGTTAGACCGGGTTAAATATGAAATATTGAATCAAGGTTTAGGAATCACTCAACACTCTATTCGCAGCTTGGTTAAAGAGCCACCACCGAAAGAATGGTTGGTCGATAATCTATTAGAAAAATCTAAACCAGCACTCCTAGCATCTATTGGGGGCGTAGGTAAATCTATGATGGCGTTAGATCTTGCAATTAAAATTAGCCAAGGACAAGGCAACTGGTTTGACCATCCAATTACCAAAGGTGGCAATGTTGTTATTATTAGTGCCGAGGATGACTTGGTTGAGATGCATAGACGAATCAATGCGTTAGACCCACACAACAAACGCTTTGATGCGCCTTATGATGTCTACGCTTACACAATACCAGATCAACCTAAACCCTTAACATTAATTAACGACACCTCTGCTGGTATGGGCCTAACAGAACAAGCTCACGAGTTGTTAGCAGAGTTAGAGAACATACCTAACCTTGAACTGGTAGTCATAGACCCCATACAAGCAGTCTGTGGCTCTGCAAAGATCAGTAGCGACAACGAAGCCGGGCAGATGTATGGTCAGTTGGCTGCCTCGATATCCAGTAAGTTTAAAACCACCTGTTTAAGTATTCATCATATGAGTAAAGCTGCATTACAAGCAGACGACGATCCAGTTCAAATTAGAGGAAAAATAAGGGGCGCTAGTTCCTTAGTCGATAGTCACAGATTATGCATGGCCCTGTGGTTAGGCGAAGAAGAAGAAGCTGAACGCATATGTTTAGATAATGATGTCGAGTACGACAGATTAAGAGTAGTCAAGGGCGCGGTGGTGAAATCAAACAGTAGTGAGGTTGATACCAAAACCAAAACCTTGTTTAGAAGGGAGGCTGTCTTAGAGCCTTATAAAGAAACATTTAACTTTGGAGAGTTTTAATATGATTAATTACCCATGTGGCTGGTTTGATGCAGAACAATTACCTGGAGGCAAACAATGAGTGGTAAAGGAGATAAACCCCGGGACTTAATTTATACCCAAGAGTATCGAGACAACTTCGATAGAATATTTAACAAGAAAAAGAAAAAGGAGAGCAAGGATGCTAATAAAAATCCAAGTAAGTGAACAAGAAGTGCAACTCATTATTGATGCACTCGCAGAGCATGGCAAACCATTGGTCAATAAACCCAAACAAAACTCTGAGGAGAAAAGAAAACTGCGTTCCATAGAGAATATTATTCACCAATTATGGCTCGGCAACCAAAAGTAACTATGGTAAAAATGGGACACAACTATAGTAAATATGTCCCAAACTATAGTAAAAATGGGACACAACTATGGTAAAACTTACCATAATATCCATAACATAGAATATGTTATAGGGTGGTGAAATGCTAAACGCATTTACACCCCCCACAATGAGAGAGTAAATGAGAAGAAAAAACGAACATGATAAATACTGGTGGCTAGTGCCAGGTGAAGTTGATAATGGGCGCGAGAGTGGGCTAGTTCCACTCTCACTCGCGCGGGCGAGTAAAGACTTTAATAAGGTGCGTAATATTGTCTGGAAGTGGTATCGCTGGGAGGTAGCTAGTCGAACTGATCTGAGCGCGAGTGCGAAACTCTTTGCGTGGGCGTTGGTAGAGCGTTGGCGATATGAGACTTTTAGTTCACACGATGCTCTGAACTACTATACGCAGATGGTAGGACTGAATAGAAAAACCTGTGGGCGGGCGTTGCAGGAGTTGAGTGATGCTAACTTGGTGTGGATCGTATTAGAGGATGAGAAAAAACGCCTGAAAAAAAGTCAGGCGCGTGGGCGTAAACATTTCCTATTGGTGGGCCTAGGTCACTATTTGGGGGAAGGAGAGTAGCAACCTATTTGATGGCCCATGTTCTATGCGATAACTTTTCCGTTGGTTAAGACTTTACCCATCTTGTGTCCGTTGTAGGATACTAAAATCCAATTGCCCTCGCTGTCTTGCTGCGAGTGTTTTCTGCTTGGATATTCTATATCACCGACTAATCCGTAAACAGACTTCATATGAGTGGCGTATTTATATTCTGCTATTTCGTAGGTCATTATCTGTCCTCCCAATGTTTAACGACTAACCATAATGTTAGCACTACAGTTAACCAAATCAAAAAACCAATACCAAAGATATAGCCGATTATCTCAATCACGACCAGAACCCCAACAATCTTTGCAAGTTGTTCCGTCTGGCATAGTGCCAAACCCTTTACAGCTTGGACACTTACCCATGAATTGTTTAATGCGTTGTATAAGATTAATCATTTAAACCTCGGTATTCAGTGGTTTTCTTTTTGCGCTTATCTCTTGGATAATCTGTCACCACTCGCCCAGATTGATACCAAGTTTGTATTCTACCGGGGCGAATGTCGATGGCTTTAATTTCTTTATCTAAAGCCTCAATCTTTAATAACTCTCGTTGCTTTTCTACTTTGTCAGTATGCTGTGTCATTTTTTCTTTTCCTCGGTTGGTATAACAATATTCATATTATCGCCAAAAGATGTTTTACCTATTCCTCCTTTACCATAAATAACTCTTGGTATTTTTTTACTGCCCGGGCAAGTGGTCCATCTTTTGATATTGCTCAAAGTAGTTGGTGCGTGGTTTTTCTCTTTACTCATTTTATCTCCTTGGTTTTATAGCTTGTTAAAATTGATTTATTTTTATTAATAATGTCCTGGAATTGTTTAGCACTAATTCCAAGCTCGGTTAATACATCAAGGGCCTTAGGATTAATCAAGGCGTTGAAGTGTGGATGCGTTAAGATCTTATTAATCGCTTCATGTTCTTGGCGATTGATCTTTGGTTTTCTAAAGTTGTATCTAGTGACTGACATTACGCTACCTCCTTTTTTCTCGCTCTACGCTCTCGCGCACCCTTGTTGTTGGCTTGTCTTGTGTTCTCATTCTCCCATGCAAACCATTTCTCTATCAGAGCTGTCTTTAATTCAGCTTTGGTAAATGGCGTGTCGTTGGTAAGTATCTCGATGTCATTTGGTTTAATGATCTTGGTTTTATAACCATGCCAAATTTCTCGCTTGAGTTTAAAGCTGCAATTACGATTGTAGTAAACATGAACTTGACCATTGTTTCCCCAAAAGTTGTCCGGGTCTTTCCAATCATTTGACCAACTACTATTGTGTTCACCTTCGTCTAAATAAGTCTTTATATCTTCCATTACATTACTCCCTTAATAATGATTACCAGAGCCAACACAGTCGCTATGACGAAGATTATGTTCTCAGTCATCTCACGAGCTACATCAGTCCATGGTTTTGGTTGTTGTGGTTTATGCAGTTTGTGTGCAAAGTCTTTCATTTATCTCTCCTATAAAATGAGTTAGTTCTACCACGAAAGCCGAGCATAAGACTCGGCTAGTGGATTGTGAAATTACTTAATTAAGCTGCATTTTTAATTGCCTGTTTTAAAAAGAATTCCCAAGAGGTAAAACCTTTATCTTTTTCCTTTTCAATTAAATCTGAAAAACCAATTTCTTCTGGTTTCCAAATTTTTAAAGCAAGGTCAATATAGATTTTAATTAAATCATGGTTGCCATTTAAGTCATGGATAACTATTTCATGGTCACCTTTATTATTGATTAAGAACCTTGTTGTTTGGTCTATATGATATGTATTTTTCATTTATCTCTCCTTTTTAAATGGTAGCTTTCTTTGGCTACACAATAATTATATCAAATAGAACGCACAATGCAACTCTTTTCTACACTATTACCTAATTAATTATGTCAAAATCTATAGGGGAT
>Ga0208767_1002285_pt1 | contig 14636 bp, 24 predicted proteins | sample VirMetDEL_Mar_21_FD_184514 | JGI IMG/M metagenome (GOLD analysis project Ga0208767, IMG submission 184514) | Aqueous microbial communities from the Delaware River and Bay under freshwater to marine salinity gradient to study organic matter... | ecosystem: Environmental > Aquatic > Marine >... | reverse complement strand
CACGGTCAGCCTTTTTAAGCTCGTATAAAACAGGGTCAGCCTTTTTAAGAGCAGACCACTTAGAGCCATTCTCAACCCATGAGATAAGCGTATCACTGTCAGCACGGTGGCGGATAATACCTTGTCCAGCCTTGTCAAACTCAGCCTTGCTAACAGGCTTGTAAGCCCCTTTTTCCTCAATGTAAAACTCATCAAGGTTAGGATACTCTTTAAAGAATCTATTTGAAAAGCCTTGCATAAAAGCTTTTTTAGTTTCCTTGTCTTGCTTATCAACATAGTTAGGTAAGCGTGTTTTAACTTCACGAGCAAGAGCCTGTGAACTTAGGTTAGTATCGGCGAACTGTTCGCCTAACTGAGTGATGCTTAGTTTATTAAATGTAGTAGCCATTTAATATTCCTTTCGTAGTAGTAGCAGGAAATACTGCCATGATTAATTTATACTGCGATACGCTATGTAACGCAACTTTTGGCGAGGTTTCCCGTCAAATAAAATAAGACTCTCGCTTTATCGCGAGGACTCATAACTGGTATCAAGGGAGCCGAAGCTCCCAAGACTATTCGTTGACCCAGCAGTACAACATGCCACCTAAGAACACACACGCTGCGCCAGCGAAGATGATAGCTAACGGGCTCATAGCGAACCCGAATAGCGTACCAATTAAACCAAAGATACATGCGAACAATGCGAACAAGTCTTTCATTATTTATTCTCCTCATAATATTTTATTAATCGTAATGAACGTCTATAGTTTCTAATAGCTTCTGTGCTTAGACGAGATATAGTAGACTCTATGTCCCCTATATATTTATCTGATATCCAAGCCGCCTGCTTATTTAATGCGTTTCTATACAACTTAGCACGTTGATTGTAAATCATGAACTTTGTTTTGTAATGCAGATAACCATCTATACAATGTTGATACATAATACTCTCCTTGTAGTTAATAACTGTGACATCATCATCGACCACAACTACTTTATCCCACATTTAGCTATGTAAGTCCAACCCCACCGCCCCCCTATACACCACATGCACATGTATGGGACCCAGAGCGCTATAAACCCTTTAATCTACACAAATCACCAGATAAAATTTGAAACTCTGGACCCCCACCCCCCTAACTTGACAAATACCCCCCGTCACTTAAAATAAGGTTGGTTATAACAAAAAATATTATTATGAGAGAACCTAGATTTTGGAATGAACACTTAGCTGACCACCCACTTTGTATACGATTTAAAACTTTGTACCCAGCTATAAAGAAAGAGGTATTAGCATTTTTAGAACAACCCCACGCCTTGCATGACTACCCTCAGTACAAAATATACTACGATGACGAGGAAGGTAAAAACTTATATGACAACATCTGGAAAGCGGCGCCTCTATCTAAGTATGAAGGCGAGTATATAGATACAGAACAAGATACGCCTGAGTCAGCCTATGCTAGAACCGTAGTGGCCTATGCTAAAGAACAGTGTCCCACAATAGATTATTGTATAAAAGAATATGAGGACGAAGGAATATTAAGAAACGCCTTTATATCAAAGCTAGAACCCGGAAGTGTCATACATCCACATAAAGGACGAAGTAATGACTACATGCGAATCCACCTGGGCATACAAGAAGACTTGATGTGTAAGATAACCGTAGATGATGAGACTAGAACTTGGAAGGAAGGTCAGATATTAGCATTTAAAGATGGTGAGCCATTCTTTCATAGTGTTAAACATGAAGGAGATAAGACTAGAATAATATTATCAGTTGATATGCGGTTAGACAGCTTAGGACTAGATAAGACTTGACAACACAAATCAACATGGTATAATGTAGTTGAAGTAGTAGTATTATTATTTCCTTTCGTAGTAACTCTCTACTTAAAGCCCGGTAACTCTCTGCCGGGCTTTTCTTTTATTAAGACTGATTCTCATTTCTGCAAAACATTTCACCGGCGGGTACAATGACACTTTTATTAGGAGAACCCCATGCGAGAAAAGTTATTAACTGCATTAGAGAAACATGCTCAAGGTCACATAGAAAAACATCGAATTAATATTGAAGTCTACTTGACAAACCCTGCGGGTATAGGGGAACATAGTGATATTATTGAGACTATAGAAAAAGAGCTAGACGAAATGGCTAGGTATCAAGACCATTTAGATATAATTAAAAAATACTTTTAAAGCTCTTTAGGGTCAAACCCGTACAAGGAGGCAATATGTCGGATGATGGATTTGAAACGTTTATTATCATGGTCGTGGTATTCCTGTTCTTTTGCTTTATAACAGTATAGGTGTGCCATTTCATGAAGTAGTGTTTTACAGACGGTATCAAAGTGACCGTTCTTAGTACTACTAATATAGATAGTATTTTCTTCAGGGGCAAACTCTCCCATAATATCTTTGCGTCGTGTCACTTTAAGTTTAATTTGATGAGCATGAGGCATATTAAGTTTATTAAAGGGTTCCATGCGGCAGAATGTTTTATATAAGAGTTTTAGATTTTCTTCTGTAAGTAAACTCAAGAGGGTACCCTTCCAAGCGTCCAAAGATTAATAGGACCAAACTCTATGTCTTTCCATTCTATTTGCATTTGGGATACTTTGGAATAAAACCTTCGGGAAGTTGAACATAATCTTGATGTAAACATGCGGTTGACCAATTCTTTAACTCTCCTTTTACACATTCTTGAAAGTATTGTGTTGCGTGCGCGCATGACTCAAAGTTACCGATATACTGTCGGCTGTCATCTAAATACAAAACTAATACCCATTCAAACATTTTGATATTATACTCTTTTTAAAATAATATGTTACAATTCGACTTATTAGCTGCAATTCAAGGTGTAAACAGCGACACATGCAAGAATTATTAGACACAACATTTGTTCCTATTATAGAAGATACTATACCGCTTCCTAAAAATGCTAGAGAAGCACTGCCCGAACTCACTCCACACCAAGAGTTACAAGCTAGAACTAATACTATAAAACTCATATCAGATATTATGGGTGAATCAATAGAGACATCACCTGAACAGGCGATGGATGCAGAAAAAATTGCGAAGGAAATGATGGACAATCCAGCTATAAGACCAGAGTTTGATAAATATCCTAATGAAACAATGGCTTATTTAGCTGGACTTGTCGCTCAAACTAACTGTATGGTGGTTAAAGAACTCGCAGACTTTAAGTTACACATAGTAAATAGACTCTTACAAGAAGCAGAAACAGCTAAAAATAGTAAAGATAGGCTAATGGCTCTAGTAAAACTAGGTGAAATAGATGGTGTAGACGCATTTAAAAAGAAAACTGAGATTACTCACATTACAAAATCAGGTAAAGAACTAGAAGAAGAGCTGAAAAAGACGATTGAAGAGCTAAAAGGCAAGATTATTGAAGGCGAAGTCATAGAAGACGACGATGATTAGCCAAAAAGACCTAGATTTATTAGAAAAATCCCTTCCTCACATGTCTGAAGTAGAAAGACAGAGGAATCTTAAGTTATTAATGGAGTATAAACAGCAATTAACTAAAGATATGGGGTCAAAAAGGTTCTTAGACTTTATAAAACATGTATATCCCAACTATATTATAGGAGAACATCATAGGAAACTGGCTCAACTCTTTGAAGATATTGCTAACGGCAAAAAGAAACGAATTATTGTTAATATTGCTCCGCGACATGGAAAAAGTGAACTCATATCATACCTGGCGCCAGCTTGGTTCTTGGGCAAACATCCGGCAAAGAAGGTTATTATGGCATCTCATACAGCAGACCTTGCAGTTAATTTTGGTCGTCGAGTCCGTAACCTCGTGGGTAGCGACGCGTATAAAGATGTGTTTCCAAGTATTGAGCTCCAAGCAGACTCGAAGTCGGCTTCTCGTTGGGGGACTAACTTTAATGGTGAGTATTTTGCCATTGGTGTTGGCGGCGCTCTTGCTGGACGTGGGGCTGACCTCTTTATCATTGACGACCCACACTCAGAACAAGATGCAAAGCTCGGAAAACCAGACGTCTTCTTACCCGCATGGGAATGGTTTCAATCGGGTCCCTTGCAACGTCTCATGCCTGGAGGAGCAATCATTGTCGTTATGACGCGGTGGTCTAAGCTCGACCTAACAGGGCAAATTGTGAACCAGATGATAAAGAACGATGAAGTGGATGATTGGGAAGTTGTTGAGTTTCCAGCCATATTAGAGAATAAAGAAGGTGAAGAAGTTCCTCTCTGGCCAGACTTTTGGAGTATAGAAGAATTAAAGTCTAGACGTGCAGCGTTAGACATTAGGTATTGGAATGCACAGTATATGCAAAACCCAGTATCCGAAGAAGGCGCACTAATTAAAAGAGAATGGTGGAATATATGGGAAAAAGAAGACCCACCAATGTGTGAGTTCACTATTATGACATTAGATGCAGCTCAAGAGGCTAATAATAGGGCGGATTACAACGCTTTAACCATATGGGGCGTTTTTCTTAACGAAGAAACCAATAATTATAATATAATACTATTGAACGCAATTAAGAAACGACTGGAATTCCCCGAGTTAAAGCAACTTTGCATAGAAGAATATAAAGATTGGGAACCCGATGCCTTTATTGTGGAAAAGAAATCTAACGGGGCTGCACTCTATCAAGAGTTCAGACGGATGGGTATTCCCGTTGGAGAGTTTACACCAGGCAAAGGACAGGATAAAATAAGCAGAGTTAATGCAGTCTCCGATTTATTTAGTTCTGGTATAGTATGGGCTCCAGACAGAAGATGGGCGAATGAAGTCATTGAAGAATGTAACGATTTCCCGTCAGGCGCTAATGATGACTTAGTTGACGCGACAACATTAGCTTTAATGAGATTCAGACAAGGCGGGTTTATCAGGTTACCTAGTGATGAAGAAGACGATATACAATATTTTAGAAGTCCTGCTCAAAAGCGGCTATATGTTGTATAGGTTTGTAAAAATTACAAATTTAATTCTTTTAATCATCGTAAATTTGGTAGAAATACAAATTAAAAAATTATTAGGAAAATATAATGGCAGCTAACGACATAGATAAAGGGTTATCCCAAGCACCACAAGGTCTTACAGAAAAAGACTTGGCTAATATGGACATGGAGCCTGAAATAGAAATTGAAATAGAAGACCCAGAAGAACTAAGTATTAAAATGGGTGGACTAGAATTAGAATTTGATAAAGATGCTATGGACGATGATGAGTTTAATGCAAACTTAGCAGAAGAAATTGAAGAAGATGACTTAGAAAAATTAGCTGACGACTTATTAAGTGACTACGAAGGTGATATTTCTGCACGTAAAGACTGGCTTGATACTTATGTTGATGGTCTGGAGTTATTAGGACTTAAACTAGAAGATAGAAGTGAACCGTGGGAGGGAGCATGTAATGTATTCCATCCATTGATGACCGAAACTCTAGTTAAGTTCCAAGCAGAAACTATGACAGAAACATTCCCTGCTGCAGGACCTGTAAAAACTCAAATTATTGGTGAAATAACAGAAGCAAAAGAAGAGGCTGCTAAAAGAGTTCAAGATGATATGAATTATCAATTGACTCAAAAAATGGTTGAGTATAGACCTGAACATGAACGCATGTTATGGGGTTTAGGTTTAGCTGGTAACGCATTTAAAAAAGTATATTACGACCCGAGTTTAGAACGTCAGGTCTCTATGTATATTCCTGCTGAAGATTTAGTTGTACCTTATGGTGCGTCATCTTTAGAAACAGCAGAACGTGTAACTCACGTGATGCGTAAAACACAAAATGAATTAAGAAAATTACAAGTAGCAGGATTCTATCGTGATGTAGATTTAGGTGAGCCAACACATGATTTAGAAGAAGTAGAAAAGAAAATTGCAGAGAAGATGGGATTCAATGCAACTACTGACAACAGATTTAAAGTTTTAGAAATGCATGTTGACCTTGATTTAGAAGGTTATGAAGATAAGGATAAAAAAGGTAAGCCAACAGGTATTGCACTTCCTTATGTTGTAACGATTGAACGTTCAACACAAACAATATTAGCCATTAGACGTAACTGGAACCCTGACGATGATACTAAACAAAAACGTCAGCACTTTGTACATTATGGATATGTACCAGGTTTTGGATTCTACTGTTTTGGTCTAATTCATTTAATTGGTGCTTTTGCAAAATCAGGCACAATGATATTACGTCAATTAGTTGACGCAGGTACTTTATCAAACTTACCCGGCGGGTTTAAATCAAGAGGACTTAGAATTAAAGGAGATGATACACCAATCGCTCCAGCTGAGTTCCGTGATGTAGATGTACCGTCTGGCACAATACGAGACAACATCATGGCTCTACCCTATAAAGAGCCTAGCCAAGTTCTCAATCAATTAATGAATCAAATCGTTGATGAAGGGCGTCGTTTTGCATCAGCAGCAGACCTAAAAGTATCTGACATGTCAGCTAACGCTCCTGTGGGTACTACACTAGCAATCTTAGAAAGAACACTCAAAGTGATGTCAGCAGTTCAAGCTCGTATTCACTATGCAATGAAACAAGAGTTTAAACTTTTAAAAGGTATTATTAGAGATTTTACTGATGATGAGTATTCATACACACCAGACGATGGCAAAGCACAAATTAAACAGCAAGACTATGATATTGTAGAAGTTATACCTGTATCAGACCCTAATGCTGCAACTATGTCACAAAAGGTTGTGCAATATCAAGCAGTGATGCAATTAGCACAAGCTAACCCAAATATATATGACATGGTAGAACTTAACAAACAGATGCTTGAGGTATTAGGCGTTAAAAATATTGATAAGTTAATACCACAGTCTGATAAACCAAAACCACAAGACCCTGTGTCAGAAAATATGAATGTGATTAACAACAAACCTGTACAAGCGTTTATATATCAAGACCATCAAGCACACATTGCGACTCACATGGCGTTTATGCAAGACCCTAAAATATTAGCTTTAGTTGGTCAAAGTCCTAATGCAAACACTGTACGTGCTGCTATGGAAGCACATATTGCAGAGCATTTAGCATTTGAATATCGCAAACAAATCGAAGAACAAGTTGGTGTTGCTCTACCTGCACCAAATGAAAAAATCGACGAACAAGTTGAATTAGACTTATCTAGAGTTGTTGCTAAAGCTGCTCAACAGTTGCTTGATAAAGATATTAAAGAAGCACAAGCACAAGAGATTATGGCTAAGCAACAAGACCCAGTTATGCAAATGCAACAGAAAGAGCTACAAATTAAAGAAATGGAAGCTCAAACTAAAGCACAAAAAATGCAAGCTGATATTGAGTTAGATAGAGCTAAATTAGAATTAGAAAAAATGAAACTCGAATCAGATGAAAGAATTGCTGGAGCTAAGATAGGTGCTAATGCGGCAATGGATAATCGTCGTGTAGATTCACAAGAATTAGTACAGGGAACCAGATTGGGTATTGATGCCATTAAAGCTCAAGCTCAATCTGCAAAAAATTCACAACAATAAGAAAGGTAATACATGGATGGCACGTTAAAGGTTCTAGCTGAAAAGTTAGAAGAAGAACGCAATATAATTTTAGAAAACTTAGGTGATGGGCATGCACAAGATTATGCTCAATACCAAAACAGTGCAGGCATTATTCGAGGTCTCATGATTGCACAAAGACACATAGCAGACCTTGCAAAAAATATGGAGATGGACGATGAGTGAAATCATTACGCCAAATAAAACTATTGTTGATTTCAAAGGCAAAGCAGTAGCAGCTGAAGAACCTAAACAAGAACAAAAACCAACTCAATTACCAGAAGTCAGAGGCTATCGCATATTATGTGCTGTACCACATGTTGACGAAAAGTATGAGAGTGGAATTATTAAAGCAGACAAGACAAGACATATTGAAGAACACTCGACTGTAGTTTTGTTTGTTATCAAATTAGGAGATATGGCTTACGCAGACAAAGACAGATTTCCTACAGGACCTTGGTGTAAAGAAGGCGACTTTGTTATTACTAGGGCATATTCTGGAACTCGAATCAAAATACATGGTAAAGAGTTTCGCATTATCAACGACGATACCGTAGAAGCAGTGGTCGATGACCCACGTGGCTACGAACGCGCATAAGGAGAAGAAGCATGGCAAAAATCATAAATGAAGTTCCTGAAGAACTCAAGGATGAAGAAACGACGGAAGTTGAATTAGTATCCAAAGAGGACAAAGAGGATTATGAAGAGGCAGTAGAGGCTAAAAAAGAGGAATCTAAAAAAGCTAAAGCTGAACCTGAATTTGAAATTGAAGAGGAAGATGACACTCCTCCAGAAGACAGGAACCGCGAACCACTACCGGATAAAGTTAAACAAGAATTAGAAGAAGATAATCTTGAAGACTATTCAGCAAGAGTCAAAGAAAGAATGGCTCAGTTGAAAAAAGCCTGGCATGATGAAAGAAGAGCTAAAGAAGCAGAAGCACGCCAACGTGATGAAGCTATTAAATATGCTCAAACTATTATTAATGAAAACCAAAAACTAAAGAAAACTTTAAGTTCTGGTGAAGAAGATTATCTTAAAACATTAAAAGAAAAGTATGAGTCTGATGTTAATTATGCTAAACGTGAATATCGCGAAGCGTATGATTCAGGAGACCCAGATAAGATTGTTGATGCTCAAAGTAGACTAAATGAAGCTCAGTTCAAATTACAGAACGCTATGGGCATGAAACCTCAATATACAGCTTTACAAGAGGACGAAAATAGTGTACAACTACAACAACAGGAATTTGCACAGAATAATGTGCCTAAACCAGATGATAAAGCCTTAGATTGGCAAGAAAAAAATCAATGGTTTGGTAGAAATAAAGTGATGACTGCTACTGCTTTAGGTTTACATGACGACCTAATTAGCCAAGGTATACAGCCATCATCAGAACTATATTACCGTCGTATAGATGATACGATGCATAAACTATTCCCAGAACAATTTGGGGAAAATGAATCGTTGGAAGGACAACCTGCCCAACGCAATACTAAACATTCAACTGTTGTTGCTCCAGCAACTCGGTCAACTGGACCCAAAAAGGTCAAACTGACTAAAACACAGTTAGCTTTAGCTAAAAAGTTTAAGTTAACACCTGAGCAATATGCAAGAGAATTATTAAAAACGGAGAACGCAAATGGATAAGAGAATAGACAGAGAAGTAGAAATACGTGAAGAAACAGATATGAGAACAAGGACTTGGGCTCCCCCATCTTTGCTCCCAGAATTTAAGAAACAACCAGGCTGGGCATATCGTTGGATTCGAGTAACTCTTGCTAATGAACCTGATGCCAGAAATGCTTCTTCAAAAATGCGTGAAGGCTGGGAACCTGTGAAACATTCAGAACACCCAGAAATTAAATTAACGTCAAACCCTAACAGTCAGTTTAAAGACGCTGTTGAAGTAGGTGGTTTGATACTTTGTAAAATGCCACAAGAAATGGTAGACCAGAGAACTGCATACTATAAAAAGAAAACAGAAGGTCAAGCTCAAGCAGTCGATAATAGCTTCTTGAAAGAAAATGACCCACGTATGCCCCTTTTCTCAGATAAAAAGTCTACTAAGTCTTTTGGTAAAGGTTAAACAATTCTTTAAGGAGAAATTATTATGGCAGCTTACGGATTAAAACCTGTAAAGCGTGTTGATGGTATGCCTTATGCAGGCGCTACAAGGCTATATAAAATTGACCCTGCTGGTGAAGCAACTAACTTGTTCTATGGACAGGTTGTTAACATCGGCTCGGACGGTTATATTGCTTTATGTACTGCATCAGGTGCAGACGCTACTACGAACAACTTAGGTGGTTCAGGCGTCGGTGCTATCGGCGTTTTTGTTGGATGTGAATACGTTAATGCACAAGGTCAAGTTATCTACTCACAATATTATCCATCTGGTACTGCTAATGGCGGTGACATTGTGGCTTATGTTGTAGATGACCCAGATGCATTATTTATGGCAGAATTAGATGCTACGGCTACGCAAACAATGGTTGGTACAAACACCACTTTTGCTACACCACAAACTACTTCTACCGGTTCTACCGCTACTGGCGTTTCTAACTCTCAGTTGGACGCAACAGTTGCTACTACTGCTAAGGCATTTAAAATTGTCGCTTTAGCACCAGACCAGTCAACTGCAGCAGTGTTAGTTAAATTTAACCCAAGTTTCCATCGCTTCACAAGTGATGCTGGCTTATAAGGAGAATAAATCATGGCAATTTCAAGAGCTCAGTTATTAAAAGAGTTGCTCCCAGGCCTTAATGCTTTATTCGGTATGGAATACCAGCGTTATGGTGAAGAGCACAAAGAAATCTACGAAACAGAATCATCAGAAAGAAGTTTCGAAGAGGAAACAAAATTATCAGGCTTTGGCAGTGCGCCAGTTAAAGGTGAAGGCTCAGCCATCACTTATGACAACGCACAAGAAGCTTGGACAGCAAGATACAACCACGAAACCATTGCTTTAGGTTTCTCTCTAACAGAAGAAGCAGTTGAAGATAACCTCTACGACACTTTATCTGCTAGATACACTAAAGCATTAGCTCGTGCTATGTCTTACACAAAACAAGTTAAAGCTGCTAACGTTTTAAACAACGGCTTTGACGGTACTAACTATCCAGGTGGTGATGCTAAAGCATTATTTGCTACAGACCACCCATTAGTTAACGGCGGTACAAACAGCAATACGCAGTCAACAGCTGCTGACTTAAACGAAACTTCATTAGAAAACGCAGTTATTCAGTTAGCTGGTTGGACAGATGAAAGAGGTTTATTGATTGCTGCTAAACCACGTAAATTAATTATCCCACCAGCGTTACAATTCGTTGCTACACGTTTATTAGAAACTGACTTAAGAGTTGGTACAGCTGATAACGATATCAACGCATTACGTACAAATGGTGCGATTCCAGAAGGCTATGCAGTAAATCACTTCTTAACAGATACTGATGCATACTTCTTAACAACCGATGTACCTAACGGTATGAAACACTTCGAGCGTACAGCATTGACAACATCTATGGATGGTGACTTTGACACAGGTAACGTACGTTACAAAGCTCGTGAGCGTTACTCATTTGGTTGGTCAGACCCCCTCGGTATGTGGGGCTCACAAGGCGCTGCTTAATTAATTAAGCGGAGTCTCTCCTCCTAAGACCCAGTTTCGGCTGGGTCTTTTTTTATGTATAACTCATGTTTTTCTTGATGGTAAATGTTTGAAGTAAGAGCATAATTCACTTATCAGCTTAGGCTGAAATTTAAATTAAGGAGAAATATTATGTGGACAAAACCAGCAGCTACTGAAATGAGATTCGGTTTCGAAGTAACAATGTATGTAATGAACAAGTAATTAAAAAATAAAGTTCGCGAAATTAGGGGCTATATGCCCCTTTTTTGTTGTATAATACTTATAAAATGTGTATCATTTAGTTATTCGGGTTTTATTGCTTATCTAACTGTCCCGACAGACGCATACACGATAGATAAGTTTAACTTTGTATGGAGACATAAAAATGGCAAGGTCAACCTTTTCAGGTCCAGTCACATCTAATGCTGGCTTTAACGGACCAGTCGTAGTAGACAATACTACACTCAACACAGGTGCTGCAGTTACAACAACTCTTACAGCAGCTCAATCAGGAACATTATTTGAAGTAGACGGTACAGATGACATCGTTGTTAACATGCCTGCTTTATCTACAAATAACGTAGGTATATCATATGAATTCTTTGTTACTACAGCAGTAGGCTCCGGTAAAACAGTAACATTCGTATTACCTGGCGCAGGTGTATCTAATTGGTTTGCAGCTTTACAACTTATGGGCGGCACAGCAGCTAACCCAGCAAGCGATGTTGCAGGTGATACATTAACTTTAATAGCTACTACAGCTGCGAATGCAAGAGTTAAAGTAACATGTATTTCTGACGACGGTACTAACTCTACTTGGAAAGCAGAAACACTTTCTACACCATTAGCAACAGTAGCTTAATAGGAGATAACTCATGGGCATGAACGGAGATATATGGGCAGTGACCCCTTCCACAAGTGCTACCTATTATAGAGCAGCGGCATCTATTGCAGGTGCCGGTGCAGTAACTCTACTTACTCAAGATGCAGGTCCTAACGGTGTGGGCTACAAAGTACGCTTTACATCTGCAGGAGATGACAGAGGTATTACTTTCACAATCGTAGGTATTAAAGTTGGTGACTTAACAGGTAAGTTTACAACTGAGGTTGTAACAGGAGCTAACGCTTCAACTGCTGACTCAACAAATTTCTATGCTTATATTGAAAGTATTACTGCTTCAGGTGCATCAGCAGGAAACGTAAGTATTGGTACAACTGGTTCAATTGCTTTACCTAGAACTCGATTAAAAGGGTTTTATTATTTAGCTAGTGGTACAGCAGGTAGTATTAAATTAAACTTAAATAGCACATCCGGTGCAGAACTATTAAACCTATCTACTCCAGCGAGTGCGACAGGTACACAAGATATGTTTTTGCCTGGACAAGGTCTTTTAACTACACGTAGTAACAATACAGACTTTGCTATATTAACTGTAACTAACGTTACTGACGTGACTTTATTCTGTGGCTAGAAATGGCGACAACTAAGAAAAAAGGAATGGGGATTAAAACTTCTGTGAAGTCGGGCAACTTTCGTCCGACTAAGCAGGGTGCTGGTATGACTAAGAAAGGCGTAGCTGCATACCGTAAAGCTAACCCAGGCTCTAAATTAAAGACCGCTGTTACAGGAAATCCTAAACCTGGTTCTAAAGATGCAAAGCGACGCAAGTCATTTTGTGCAAGAAGTGCAGGGCAAATGAAAGATTTTCCAAAAGCAGCTAAAGACCCTAACTCAAGACTTCGCCAAGCAAGGCGTCGATGGAAATGTTAATATGGAACAAAAAGTGCAAGAAACAATAGCAGTCCATTCGGTAGAGATTGAACATCTTAATAAAGACATGGACCATGTTAAGTGTAAAATTGACAAAATGGATACACAAATAGATAACATTGAAAAAATACTATCTGAAATAAAAGGTGGTAAAGCTGCAGCTATGTGGATATTTAGTGGTATTGGTATTGTATTAAGTGCTCTTATTACATGGTGGATAAATAAATAATGTTTAAAAGGATACTAAAAATGTTTGAAAAAGAGAACCATGAACAGCATGAAGAAAAAGTTGAAGATGTAAAAAAAGAAGATAAACCTAAAAAGTTTGATGCTAAAGCTCATAGAGAAAAAATAAAAGCTATGGAATTTGCAAATGCCGGCAAAAAGTAAAAAGCAAGAAAAATTTATGCAAGCGGTGGCTAACAATCCTAAGTTTGCTAAGAAAGTTGGGGTACCTACGAAAGTAGGAAAAGAATTTACTAAGGAGACTAAAGTGAAGAAGTATAGAGAAGGCGGTATGTCAGAAGAAGACAAAAAAATGTTTGGTGAAAAAGAAACAGATTTACCCCCACCAGAAGGATTTAAAAAGTCTGATGATAAAAAACCTGTACCTGCTGATAAAAAAGATAGCTTAGGTAAATTACCTAAAGATGTTCGTAACAAAATGGGCTACATGAAAAAAGGTGGTAAAGTTGGTAAGGGCATGACTAAAAATAATTATAAAAAAGGTGGCAAAGTTTCATCTTGCTCTAAACGTGCAGATGGCTGTGCTGTTAAAGGTAAAACAAAAGGTCGAATGATTTAAGGAGAATATTATGGCTGGATGTGGTGGTAAAAAAATGAAAAAAGGCGGTATGGCTAAAAAAGGTATGCACATGATGCCTGACGGTACCATGATGAAAGACTCTGAGCACAAAAATATGAAGAAACCAGCTAAAAAGAAAATGAAATCTGGCGGTATGGTTAAACGTGACGGATGTGCTACAAAAGGTAAAACAAAGGGTCGCATGGTATGATGAAGTGTCGCGGTATGGGCAAAGCGATGAAACCAGTTGCTATGAAAAAAGGCGGCTCGGTTAAAGATGCTTGTTACAGAAAAGTAAAAGCTCAGTACAAAGTTTTCCCTAGCGCATATGCATCAGGTGCTATTGCTAAATGTAGGAAGAATAAAGGTAAATAAAATGGTAGATAAAACTAAAAGAAAAAACTATATGGAGTCCAGAATTACCGAAGGTAAAAAAGAAATAGGGGCTAAAAGTTTAGACTCTGATAATCAACCAACCGCATTTCAAAAAAAGTATGCTAAAGGTTTAAAAGAGCAGAAAGATTTTATGGAAGGCTCTAAAGCTAGAAAATATTTAGGTGACCTTTATGCTGCTGGATTTAGTGAAAAAGATGAATTACCTACTTTAAAAGACGATGACCCTAGACTAAAAAATAATACCGGCGCTCAAGGACGAAACAAAGGGCGTAAGGACATGGCTGAAGCTAAAAAGAAAAACATGAAAAAAGGTGGCATGGTTAAAAAGCATAGAGGTGATGGTATCGCTAAAAAAGGTAAAACTAGAGGTAGAATGGTTTAATGGCAGTCAGAAAGACAGCTAAAGGTGCTGCACTTAAACGCTGGTTTAAAGAAGATTGGAAAGATGTTAGAACCGGCAAAGCGTGTGGTAGACAGGAAGGGGAAAAACGAGGTACTCCGTATTGTAGACCTAGCAA
>Ga0208767_1002284_pt1 | contig 14636 bp, 18 predicted proteins | sample VirMetDEL_Mar_21_FD_184514 | JGI IMG/M metagenome (GOLD analysis project Ga0208767, IMG submission 184514) | Aqueous microbial communities from the Delaware River and Bay under freshwater to marine salinity gradient to study organic matter... | ecosystem: Environmental > Aquatic > Marine >... | reverse complement strand
ATGATGGCAAAGACGGTCAGGGTAGACTGATTAAAGCAAGAATCCTTTTTCAATAATAGTTAAAAAGTGGTAACCAGAGGGCTTGACATAAGCCCTCTTTCCATTTAAAATATTTTAATAAAGGTCCTTAATTTGGTAAATACTAGTATGAAGACATACAAAAAACGAATCGCATTTTTAATCTCAGACCAACACTTTCATGCTCATGGTGGCATAGGATCCTTTGCTAAAAGTTTCACAGAAATGTGTCAACGCATTGATTGGAAAGTTGACATGATCTTAGATAAAAAACCCAGACACGATAATTTCGTAGAAATCATTGAACGTGCAGGCGCCAATATCATTTACAGTGATGATTACAAAAGTTATGGCAGACATTCAACCTTTTTTCAGAACGGTGATACAATAAACTCTGACAAGATTTCTAATTTTAGAGACGGTATCATTAGAGCATTACAAAAGAATATGTACGATATGTACGTAGTCAACACACAAGAAGCCATGTCAGCAATCTATTCATTCTCATTCGATGAATACGTTCCTGTAATGTTCTATACTCACCTGCATTCTATGATTTACAGAGAGGCACAAAACTTTACAAGTGATGTATTTTTACCCAACTATCATCATTTCTTTAACAAGCACATGGAGTTCCCAAATGCTATCATAGGAACACAAAGCCAAAAGAATGTTGATGAACTTACTAAGTATGGTGCTAACAACTGTGCGTTATTGAGAATGCCCATGAGTGAACGTAGTTTGCTAGAACCCTACGCAGGACAAAAAGACGGCGTGTTGTTTATTGGTAGATGGGAAGAAGGAAAGAATCCAGAAGCATATCTTAAAGTTATGAAGCAATGTCAGTTGCCTTGCAAGGTAATGACAAGTGAAACTAGTGTAGAAAAGTTTAAAAAAGCATTTAAAGAAGCAGGTATTACTAACTTTACTATCAAAGCAGATATCTCAGGAGAAGAAAAAGTAGAGTTTATACGCAGTTCTAAAGTATTTTTTATGCCAAGTTTGCGTGAGAACTACCCATTTGCATTTATAGAGTGTGTGGGTCATATGCCTACTGTAGTATTAGATAAACAAGACTGGTCTACCAACTTTGATCAAAACTATTTCGTAGTAGAGTCACTAGAAAATGTTGCGCCCATCATTACAGAACTATATAATAGTACAATGAATTATTACGACTCCGGTGCATTAGAGTATATCAAGTCGTTAGACGATAATATTGCTATCGATTGGCAAACATTCTTAACAGAATTTGAAAAAAATAGTAAAAAATCTAATTCTAATACAGCACAACTTCATGGTATTATAGACAAAAAAGAAACTATTAGGTATGATGACTTTTTTAGAGTTGATTTAAATCGTAATACAGTAAACCGTAACGATTGTGTTTCATTCTTTGGTAATAGACACAAGTATAATACTGTGTATACTGATCAATTTACGTATCTTAGCAAAGATACAAACTTTACTCCAGCAGATGTAGATGTTCAGTCTGTTGATTTATTTGAGGGATTATAATGAAAAAAATATTAGTAACAGGTGGCTCAGGGTACATTGGATCACATTTATGTACTGAACTTGTCAAAAACAAGTATGATGTATATAACTTAGACCTTAAACAATTTTCTGATCAATTTGTAGCCAATTTACAAAGTTTAAATCTACCCGATGCTAAACTTACGCATTTTCCTTGTAATATAAACATGCCAATAAATTTAGAAAACCATGAATTTGATGCAGTCATTCATTTAGCGGCACTGGTTAATGTGGGTGAGAGTGAAAAGATTCCTATTGGATATTATATTACTAACACTAATGGCACCATGAATTGCTTGTCAAAAATTAAAACAAAGAATTTTATTTTTGCTTCTACTGGCGCCGCAGTTGGTTGTGGAAGTGCATATGGTATATCAAAACGTGCGGCTGAAGATTGTGTCGTAGAATATTGCACTCACCACGAACCCAAAGATTATACAATTTTTAGATTCTATAACGTAATAGGTTCAGGTGGATTTCCACCAACTAATCCTGACGGCGTGATGTTTAATCTAGTTAAAGCAATGGAAACAAAAGAGTTTACAATTTTTGGTAACGATTATGATACCCCGGATGGCACATGCATTAGAGACTATGTACATGTAATGGAGATCGTTGAAGCATTAATAATGGCTATAGACAATCCTGCAAATGGTAAAGAGTCATTAGGTCACGGTGTAGGGAGAAGTGTAAAAGAAATTGCAGAGTTATTTAAAGAAGTAAACAATGCTGATTTTGAGATTAAATATGGTCCTAGACGTGAAGGTGATCTTCCAGTATCCGTACTAGAAGATGTCTCAACCTATATGAAGGACCTTTATCCGCTAGAGGTCCTTCTGAAGATTTAGTGCATCAGTAGATACGTACCTAATACATCTGCTCGGTTAGCAGAATCGTCCCCGTCACCGGGTGCAACTACAACGTTCCAAAGATCACGTTTAAAGTTTCTATCACCGTCTGCGTGGGCGCCGCCTAAAGGCTTCTCCATCATTTCTTCATAACTGATAATTGAATCAGGTTGGATAGAATATTTTGCGGCTAGACGTTGTTTAAATGTTTCCCAGTCTTGCTCATTATTCCACTGAATTTTACCCTTTTCATCTTTAATAAGTTTGTTCCCGTCTTTTTGAATTAGATCAGTGAACAATTCTCTTGGAACAACAATAGAGTGTTTTTGTGTACCAAAATCAACTCTTTTTTGCTCTGCTCTCCTAGCACCCATTGAGAAGTTAATTAAAAAGTTAGGTGGACGATTTTGTGTGGCGCCTGCTACGTCAGCCATTTTAGTATAAGCATAGAAATCAACAGTTGGGTGAGTGGCTGCTAACTTATAAGCCATGTCTAAATATTCAGGTGAAAAGAAGTCTCCTGCATCGTGCCAACGTATAGTGACTTTATGTTTCTTTTGTTTTGCATCGCCTTTACGTTTTTCAGCATCAATTTCATCAGATAATTGGTCCATGAATCCTTGAGGATCATTGTACAAAAAGTTTAAGATTCTTGTTTGTGAAAGTGATGTTGCCTTCCATTGAACATACCCACCTTTCATAGCATAGCAAAATGTCTTACATTCGCCTGCTCCCGGGCATGTATTAATAATGATGAATTCTTTCTTTTCTTCATCATAACCCAATCCTGTTAGAGCAGGAAGACCCACATTATAAAATATGTTTACTGTGCCATCACTGTGTTGCATCTTTTCGTTTTGCTTAAGCAATTTTTTAGGTCTTTCAGTGATGTCTTTAGCAAGTTTTTTAAGATCGTACTTGTTACCTTCTTGGTCTACAATGGGAATAAGGTCCATTGCATTACTTCTATGAATATAAGGCTTCTTGTATTTGTCTAGTTTAGTTTTATCTTTTGCTAAAATTCTGTCCAAATACGCTGATAATTCATCTTCTGGAAAAGGCTTAGTTTGAGCACCTTTGATTGCTTCGTCTACATCTGTTTTGATAGTATCTTTCCAACGTCTTTCACGTTCAACATCGTCAGATGCTTTATTTTTATCTTTTTTAATTGGAGGTTTTGCATTCCAAATTCTGTCGTCTAAATCTTTTTGAACACTTTTTCTGTATGGTACAGCAGGTGGGTGCTTGCTTGAGTCCCATTCACCCTCAGTAGTTACTTTCGTTTTACCTGTGCCGCCACATTTGGGACAAGTAACTACGTCATAATTTTGATCAAAATCTGTACCGTCTCCCCAGCATTGATCACACTCTTTTTCACCACCAAACGGTAAATCAGGTTGTTTTGGTTTTGGGGGAGGGTTAGTCCAAAACTCGTTAATTTCTTCGTCTTCGGGAACTTCCTCTTTGTTGTATTCTTCATAATCTGGTCGAATACCCGCATCACGTAAGAATTGATCTAGCGTTTCTACTTCCCATCCAGCAATCATTTTGTCTAATGTTTGTTCTGAATGTGCATAGAAGGGAGCATTTGATTTAACTAAATCTGATGTTTCTCCCGGATTACCTTCAGTTATGGGTAAATTGGGCTTGACCTCAACCGCATTTTCTGTTAGTATGTCTAATATGTTTCGTATGTCATTCATGGTTACGTTAGTTCCAACAATATATAGAGTATTTATGCATGGTTTTCAATAACAACATTAAAAGGATAGGCTTTGCTTGTAAGTGGGTTGAAGACGACCCTAAGAAAGGTATTGTCTCTGTCGAGGGTCTCAACACTGGAGGCACAACACTAACATGGTTGCGTAATAACCGTGACAAAGCAGAAGATAAAATGCTGGAAGTAATGACTAAAAACATTACTAACACATTTAATCTAGTTAAACAAGTGGCTACACTGCCCCCTGCACTACGTATGGTACGTCTTACTAGTGACATGATGACAGGTTACACACACGATGACTGGGCGTACTTTTACAAGTTACCCGATGTTCGCAACGAAATGGAGCGCCTATTTGCACCTATCGGTGACTTTGCACGTGCTAACGATGTACGTTTGTCGTTTCACCCGGGTCAATTTACTGTTCTTGCATCAGATAACCCTAATATAGTAAATAATAGTATTAAGGAGTTTGAGTATCATGTGGATATGGCACGGGCAATGGGCTACGGCAAGCAGTTTCAGGACTTCAAAATCAATGTACACATCTCAGGACGTAATGGTCCCCAAGGTATCAAAGACGTTCTCGGCAGACTTACCCCCGAGGCACGCAACACAATCACAATCGAAAATGATGAAATGTCATGGGGACTTGACGCAAGCCTCGAACTCGTGGACGATCTCGCTCTGGTGCTAGACATACATCATCACTGGGTCAAGGAAGGCGAATACATCCAGCCACAGGACGACAGAATCAAACGTGTGATAGACAGTTGGCGTGGTGTACGTCCTGCTATGCATTACTCTGTATCACGTGAGGATTATCTTGTTGACCACGATACTACTGTCACTCCTGATCTTAATATGCTGTTAGAATCAGGACACAAAAAGCAAAAACTACGTGCCCATTCTGACTTCTATTGGAACGATGCTGTCAATCAGTGGGCTGTGTCACACAACGAGTGGGCCGACATTATGTGCGAGTCTAAAGCAAAAAATTTAGCCAGCATCAAATTGTATGATACATACATAAAAGAGGAAAATAATGTTTGAAGGCATAAAGAATATATTCAAAAAGAAGGAACCGCCTAAAACACAACCAAAACAGAAAAAGTTAACTCCTAAAGAACAGGCAACAAAAAACAACGAACCCTATGTTGCAATTATGCGAGTTGATGTAGACCCTAGTAATGTAGGTAACGGTTCTTTTGATTTAGACTGGAACGATAAGTTCTTGTTAAATCTAGTTAAAGCAGGCTATAAAATGAAAGCCGACGATACTGACAACGAGATTGTTGAGCGTTGGTTCCAAACTGTGTGTAGAAATATTGCACTAGAAGTTTATGAACAGGATCAAGCAGATCCTGAAAATAGAGATCCTATCACCGGAGCAGAAATGAGAGTAGTACAATCAAAAGATTTAGGTGATGGGTTTACCGAGGTAAGTTAATGCACGACGGACTATTAAATACAAATAACATGATCGATACAGTTTTTTGCAAAAAATATCAAAAAGACCTTCCAGCAATGAAGGTTCCGCCGTTGCCAGGACCACAAGGCAAAGAACTTATGGAAACCGTGTCCCAAAAAGCATTTGATGCTTGGAAAGATCATCAGACTACCCTAATTAATGAACGCAGACTAGACTTATCTATAGCAGAGAATCGCAAGTTCCTTGTAGATGAAATGCTAAAATACTTTGATAACAAAGAAGTTGCCCAAGCAGAAGGGTATGTTGCTCCGGCAACGATTGATCCGGTACAACAATTTGTTCCCCAACCACCAGACGATACTACGTCAATTATAGATTAATTTACCCAAAGTTTCACAAAAGGCTTGCTATATACGTATATTTTGCGTATAATAGTGTCATATTATTTGATAAATAATTATGGAGTCTACATGAGATACGCACTAATTGACACTGCTAACACGTTTTTCCGTGCCCGTCACGTTGCCAGTCGCAGTAGTGACACGTGGGAAAAGATCGGTATGGCTTTGCATTTAATGTTTGGGTCAGTCAATTCAGCAGTAAGACGTTTTGGTATCGATCACGTTGTGTTTTGTTTAGAGGGTCGCAGTTGGCGTAAAGACTTTTACACACCTTACAAAGCCAATCGTAAACTCAACGAACAAGCAATGACTGAAGCAGAACTAGAAGAAAATAAAATGTTCTGGGAGACATATGAAACTTTTACTACGTATCTTAAAGAAAAGACTAACTGTAGTGTGTTGCGTGATCCTCAAGCAGAAGCAGATGACTTGATTGCTAGGTTCATTTCATTGCATCCTAAGGATGATCATATTATTTGCTCATCTGACACTGACTATTTACAGTTACTTGCAACTAACGTACATCAGTACAATGGTGTATCTAATCAGTTTATTACTATTGATGGATACTTTGACGATAAGGATCGTCCTATCAAAGACAAAAAGACAGGTGAAGTCAAACTGTTGGAAGACCCTGCATATTTGCTGTTTGAAAAGTGTATGCGAGGTGACGCTACTGACAACGTATTCAGTGCATATCCCGGTGTACGCAAGAAGGGAACAAAAAACAAAACAGGTTTGCTAGAAGCGTGGGAAGACAAAGAGAAAGGCGGTTTTAATTGGAACAACATTATGTTGCAACGCTGGGTTGACCATGACGGTGTAGAGCATAGAGTACGTGATGACTATGAACGTAATCGCACATTGATTGATCTTAATGCCCAGCCCGATGCTGTCAAGGATCAAGTCGATAATCATATCAAAACAGGTCTGCGTACTAACAATGACATACCTCAAGTAGGTGTACATTTTATGCGTTTTTGTGGCAAGTATGAACTTAATAGAATTAGTGATCAAGCAGACAGTTACGGCAAATGGCTAAATACACCATACAAAGGCAGTTTAGTTGATGGCTAACGCATTTTTCTTTATTGACGATTTTTGGGAAAACCCAGATGAAATAAGAAACCGCGTTATTAATGGTGCATTAGGTTGGCATCCAGAACAAGTAAGTGAGGGATTTCCAAACGGCAATGCTCCTTGGCAAGGAAAAATGACTACTGCAAAATGTTTGCCCGGGCCTAAATATAATTTAGAATCAACTATAGCAAAGTTTACAGGGAAAAATGTTATACCCTTGCAATCCCTTGAACATGCTAAGTTTCGTTTAAGTAAGACAACTGACAAAGAATCTCCACATAAGATTCATGCAGACGGGCAAACAATAAACGATAAAAACAAGTGGGCAGGAGTACTTTATCTTACTCCTACTACACAAGAAATTGAAGGCACGATTTTTTATAAAAACACAATGTTAAATAAGTCGTACCTCACAGACAAACAAGATATCAAAAGTATTTTGAATTTTGGATCTGATGACCCAAATCAATGGCAAAAAGAATTGGTATCTTATTTTGTATACAATAGATTAATTGTATACAGGGCTGATATGTTTCATGCTCCAGGACCCACGTTTGGAGACACTGACGAAACAGGAAGACTTGTTCAATTGTTTTATTGGGAAGAACTATGATTACAGGAGATCAAATGATATTAGAAGTAGAACTTTATGCTAAACCCGTCAATGACGGTCAGTTTTGGATTTTAACTGACGGCGAAAAGAAAGTAGGAAACGTCTGTGCTAACCACGCAGGATTTGGTGTAGAATTGCAAGGTAGTTTTTATCAATTTACAAACACCAAAGAAATTGAAAAGAAAACCAAAATCAAATTCTTATCACAAGAAAAATCTAAAACAGAAGTAGCAGTTCCTTATCCTGAATATCCTACAACAGCAAGAACTTACAATTCAGTTTTTGACGTTAAACGAGGATTACATGTTTTTACAAAAACTAGAAAAAGCAAATGTTTCCATGCGGCAGGTTGGTTTGTAGTAGAACATAACGGTGTAAACCAAGTAATGTTCTGTCCTAAGTATATTTTTATTCAACGTTATCCGTATTTAGGTCCATATAAAACCAAAGAAGAAGCAAAAATTCAGATAAATATATAGATATAATGCTACATATCAAATCGTTTATTGATAAAATGTCAGCAATAGAAGGTAAGCAGACTACGAGCATTGTCTTGCCAATTGGCGAGGCCCGAGGGTTGCGTGACGATATCAGCAAGTTGTTAGCAGACTTGCATGAGTTATCGAAGGAAGATAAAAAGAATGAAGAAGTTATTACAGTACAGGTTAAAGGGGGCGGTTTTAAGTGAGTAGAACCCAACCGTCAGTAATACTTGAGTTTGTCGATAAAGACACCTACAAGTGTGATCAAATTATAGAAGCCGCAGGTATTTGGGCAGTGTTCTATAATGACCAACCTATCAACCTAAAGTCCTCTCATTATCTAGCAAACGATGCGGCTCCTAAATACAAAAAGACTAGTTTTTCAAATCCAGGTCACGCTAGAAATTTGTGTCGTAAATTAAATGCACAATTTAAAACGGATAAATTTACAGTTGTCTTTATGAGTTCGGGACGCACAGTATATCCCGATGATGTCTCCTAGATCAAAAGAAGAAATTACACAAGCAGTACTAAAAGAACTACCTAGATGTAAGTGGCATTCAGTTCCAATTGGTAATGTAGTTTTTGATTGGTGGTTGACAGGTAGGGGTGGCCAAGGTCTTCGATTATCGGATGTAGGACTTAAAGCGTTTACTGAAGCCAATATATCCTCTTGGAATTTTCCATTAGGACTAGAATCTGATAAGAAAACTAAACGCAGAAAAATTATTGCGCCCGAGGCATTTGTATCAGAATTAATTAAAAAAATTAAATGTCCATATTATCTTGGTGTATACCGAGTAAATGGCGAAAACAGAGAACCCTACATAAAAGTATTCGACCATCAAACAGCAATGATGATGACTATATATGGCACTTTACGTGACTACTTAGATGCCCAAGAGTACAAATATGATAACTGACTTGCTGGGAGAGTTTACATATAGAGCACCTGGATACGCACTAAATTCAAAAAAGAAAGTTTTCCTCGTCAATTATCTTACTTTAATCCAACCAGTAAAAACAGGGGGATTATATCACGCTCCAGTTGATCAAATTACAATTAAAAAAGTCTTTGAATCCTTGTTAAGAGAATGGGGAGTTTCTAATTTATCAGACTGGACTTTAATCATTGATGCTAGAGACGAATGGTTTATGCCCCATGTAAGTATAAACAATGTCTTAAAAGATTGGTCTAAAAAATTTAAAAAAATTGTTATTGAGTCTAATTCAATATTTGACCCGGCAGAAAGCAAATATGCACAGATAGATTTTCACCCTACAACATGTATCATTCTCAACGACTGGTATACTGACTTACAACAAAAAAATATAGACTGGTTTAAGATTCAATATGAAAAACATTTTATTGCCTTAGCCAGAAGACCGTCTAAAGCAAGAGTTTTATTTGTAAAAAGTTTGTTTGATGCAGGATTTTATCCTGAGATTCTTAGGGCATCTTGCGGATCCATTATTGACAATGTAGCATCGTTCATTACAAGAAAACCTATAATAATTGCTAATCCAAAAGATTCCTTAGATTCTAATTTGTCATCAGATTCGGAATCCAACCAAACAACACAATTAGAAGAAATTGTTAATTATGAAGAATTATTTTCTCCGTATGAATGGCCGGTGTATGTAGATGGTAAAACTGCCACCGATGATATTATGGTTCACACAGACGGGCATCATATATTTTATACGAATGCCGTAAACGTTGTTTGTGAAACAATGGAGCTAGATAGTCAACCTATCAATTTGAGTGAAAAAACTTTTAAAGCATTTGCATGGCACCAAATACCCCTTTGGCACGCATCACCCGGAACCGTACAACTTGTACGTGATTTGGGATTTGATGTTTTTGATGATATAATTGACCATAGTTATGATTCATTGCCCTATGAACAACGTAAAGATTTTGTCGTGCAACAAATGCATAATTTTCAACAAACATATCCTACAACTGAATCTCTCAGTAAACTTAAAAGGAATATTTGGTCCAGACTAGTTGCAAACAACCAAAGAGTAGAATATTGGGTCGAGTACGAAAGTAACATCCGTAACACTCTATATAAAAAGTAACACTTTTGTATATAAGGAATAAATAGTCATTGTAGGAGGGTCCTACAATGTGAGTATATTTTACGTAATTTAAAATACCAAAAATACAATCACAAATCCTTGCAAACAGATAGACACACGGAGACTTATGAACGCAATTATAAACCTCACAAGAGGCAAAGTAAACGGTTTGATTAGTTGGCTTGAGAGGTGCGATGGACAGTTTTGCGAAAATGTTAGTATGGTAGCATTAGGCGCAACAAGTTTGTTCATCATTGTGCATTCTTTGGCATCAATCGGCTAATAGATCAGTCCTTTAGAAACAAATCAATATGCCCAGATTTCTGGGCATATTTTTGGGCAAAATAGGCTTGACTTTTCCTTTGTAGTTGTGTAATATAATAGAGTTATAAACTATTACACACAGGGACACACATGGTTACTAACACATTTCCTCTGATACAAAAGTATCTTATTATCATATGTTGCAGTTGCGTATTAGCCGCATGCGGCGGGGGCGGTGGAAGCACTAACGTAGGTGCGGCTGTTGTAGGAGCCAGCACTGGCGGTGGAAGCGGAAGCAGTAGTTCCAATAATACGCCGGCGCCTCAAATTACTTCATTTACTGTAACACCAACGTCTGCCAAAGTTAATGAATATGTCACCCTTACATGGGCTACAACTGATGCTACATCCTGTACTGCCAATGTAGATTGGCAAGGAAGTAAAGATACATCAGGTACTGAAGAATTTAAAGTTACGCAAGAAAAACAATACCAATTTCGTTTAACTTGTGACGGTAATGGACAAGCAGTTGCATCTGTATACGTAGATGTTGATGATCCGTATACAGAAGGTTCATGCACTACTCCACACTCTACTGCATTCCCAGAAAGATATATGGGTCCACTGGACATACCTTATCCCAGCAACACGTTACCTAATCATTGGTTACGAGACATGGGGTTAAAAGATTTTAGTTTAGAATGGGTATACGACAATTATTCTCGTCACAGTTCGTCTTGGGCAGAGAATTGTACAAAAGAAGAATATGTTAAATTACATTATCGTATGACTATAATGGAACTTGCAGAAACCGGGGCAAATTCACTTACTATCTATAATTTCGGTTATTGGGAAAATGCTAATGCTGATCTTTGGGTATTAGAAGATGCTTGGTGGCACATATCCAAAAAAACTATCGAATACATTGTCAAAACAGCCCATGACTATGGAGTTGAGGTTCACTACGTTTGGCAATTTATGCCATTGGATAAGTATGATCGCTGGTTGTTTCCTTTCAGTCAAGGCGCAAGAGTAGATCATGCATTAATTGATAGAATGTGGGATGCACATGAAAACTTAATGTTAGAAACAGCAGAGTGGGGAGAACAAATCGGGATCGATGCCCTTTCTGTTGATTGGAGTGCAATGTGGATATGCTTTTGTGGAGTAGATGGTGAAATACCTAATGATTCGCAAGCACAAGTTGAATTGCGTGATCACTGGATGACAAGAGTATCAGAGGCTATTGATGTTATCAGGTCAAAATTTAGCGGAGAAATTTGGATAGGTGACGGACCCATTTGGAATGATTGGCGTGTGTTAGAAAAAGTAGACATTATTCAAAAGTCGTTTGGTGGGTTTATCAGAGACGCAGAAGAAAACAAATCAATGACCGTAGAACTCATTAGAGACAGATTATTAGAAGATATGGAGAGGTCTTATAATAATTTCTTTGGTCACGACGGTCAGAAACCCAAAGGCAGTTATTCTACATCACAAGATGTGCCTGTAGTCTTTCAAATCGTGTCACAAAGCACAGAGTTTTTTCCCTATCGCGGTTGGATGGAAGATGGATTTTGTACTCCGGGAACTATTGAAGGATATTCCGATCCAAAATGTGTTCAACTTCCTGTTACTAGAGAAGCAATTGACTTTTCTAGGCAAGCAGTTTTTTATGAAGGGGTATTGCAAGCAATTAGTCTACAAACATCTTGGACTATTGCAGGAATTCAACCTAGTTGTAGTTATTGGCTGACGCCGTCATTGCAACGTGCATCACAAGAAAAAGATATCCCCTCAGTTAGAGAAGGATTTCCAGAAATTTCACAATCTATTAGAGGCAAGCCAGCAGAAAATATTTTAAAGTACTGGTGGACTGGAGTCCACGATCAATATGATCCTGTATTCTCGGACTAGGCTTGACATTAACTAACAAAAGAAGTAAGATAGAACAATGAGCATATTAAACGAAGGTAGATATAAAGGTAATCTAGCATGGATTGGGCAACTTCTCCATAACGACGGCTTTGATGCTGTTGCTAAATGGATGCAAGAAATTCCTCAGCATGACAAAGAAGATGTCAGATTTATGATGGAACTTTTAGCCAAAGAGATTGCTACGTTATCAAGACCAGACTTGTCTGCTAATGACGCATATGTTCCTAAACCAAAGCAAAAGGAAACGGGTATAAAAGGACTAAGGGAAGCAGAAAAAATCATCAGAATGAAGCCAAAATTGCGTCTTGTTGACTCAAAATTTGACCCAAAAAAGGATAAGTGATTGATTTTTAACGGCAAAAAAGTTAAAAAAACATGCAAAAAAGGCTTGACATTTGGGTAGAATGGTGAGATAATATATACATATTGACACAGAGAGGAAATTTTATGTATTATATCATTGACACAACAAACAACGGTATTCACAGAGAGCCCAACAGACGTTCATGGCAGTCTACCGTTTACAAAACTGCAAGTGCCGCTAAAGCAGGTATCACCCGTACTGTTAAGTACTATCAAAAGGCTTTTGATCAGGTAGATGAGTGTCTTGCACAAGGCAAGCCTGACTATCATGCGCCGATGTACAACGCATACCGTGATGCTACTGAACCTCAGTTCAAGCGTATGCACAAGCAATTTGCATCTAGTTATGAAATCGTTCATGTTGACGAGTATGTTGAGCCTATGGTCACTAGAACTGGTAGAGCACCAGGTACTGGTAAAGAAATCACTGTTACCCTGCCACTAAGTCAAGTTGGCGGTTGTTGTGATCCATTAACTGAAACTTACTGGAGCATGTAGGATGTATTTAGATGATAGCCAAAAAACAACCGAGTACAACGGCATTCGTTACCCAAGTTTTCACGGTAGCCCTTTTGATAGGGGCAGTGCTGACAGTTATTATCAGCGAGGTCAATTTCCTCACTACTGGCCCGAAGGTACAGGCAATGGTGAGCAAGTCAAAGAAAAAGACATGACCCCTGCCGAGATTGAAGCATACATGGCAGGGTTTGAGTTTAACGAGTCAATGCAAAACTTTAAGCAGTGGGACTAACAAATGGCTAAGTTTACACCTTTCGATTTTTCTGCAAATGATGTTTGGGCGGCGGCCGCCAAAGCCCAGCGTATCAATGGTCGTTATCTTAACAAAAATCATTGGGACAATGGTAAAGAAACCATAACCAATAGGCAGTTAATGCTTCGGTATCTTGAGGAGCCACATGCCCGTTTAGCACTCAGAGATAAGCACGATGGTGCTAAAGTTCGCCAATACTTTCAAGGTTTAGTTTTCAAAATGATCTCTGGTGAGTATATGTCAGAGTTTGATAAAAGCGCCGGAGAGGTTGCACAAAAGGAGCGTATCGACACCACGTATGATCTTGCTGTTATTGCAAGTCTTCCTGGTGTTTATGCTAAGGCTATTGTACGTGATGCACAGAATCGCAGGATCCGAAGTCTTAATAATAACAAAACACTTGGTAAGATCGGTGAAAGAATGGACCTTACTGTAGAGGTTCTTAAATCTGTTTATTCGCAAAAATGGGGTGTTTACTATACCACTTGCGTTACTCCCAATGAGGAAGTTTTATACTTTGCAAGTGCTAATATCAACCCTAAACCCGGTTTGTCTATTAAAATTAGAGGTACTGTAAAACAACATCGTGTTTCCGATGACGGTACACAAACTCAATTTAATAGAGTAAAAGTTGATACCGGTCCTAAACATGAATCTTAGTGATTACGTTTTTGTCACCAATCTTTTTACTTCACAAGAGTGTGATGATATTGTTAACAAGGCCCACGGTTACACGTGGCGCCAGCATAAATGGCACACTACTAATACAAAGGCTGGGTCAGTAGAAGAAATTGACGATATATTAGTTTGTGATGCCGATCCTCTATTGGAAAGCAAAATATCTCCCAAATTAATAAGTGTGTTTGGAAAATACAGTTTGTTATTTGGTCCAAAAAATAACCCAATTCAATTGATTAGTCAATGGGATTCTATTAGAATTAACAAATATACAGAAGGCGTGGGCATGAGAAGTCACATTGATCATGGTATTGACAGAGAGCATCCTGTACTAACAATGATAGCCTTACTGAATGATGAGTTTATTGGTGGTAATACATTAGTCTTGGACAAGGATGTATTACTT
>Ga0208767_1002282_pt1 | contig 14638 bp, 5 predicted proteins | sample VirMetDEL_Mar_21_FD_184514 | JGI IMG/M metagenome (GOLD analysis project Ga0208767, IMG submission 184514) | Aqueous microbial communities from the Delaware River and Bay under freshwater to marine salinity gradient to study organic matter... | ecosystem: Environmental > Aquatic > Marine >... | reverse complement strand
ACAACAGGCAGTGAAAGAGGAGACATAATACTTAGTGGTGGTACGGGTGCTGACGTTGTAGAAGCGGAAGCTGGTGTAACAGGTATTGAAGCAATACATTTTGTGCTCTCACAAACTTGTGGAGATGACGAAACCTACGACCGCGCTACTTTCAGTTGTATACCTAAGTCTGGTACTGGCACCAAAAAGGCTGAGAAAGTAATTTGCCCAGCAGAGTACGAAAATGCTGGTGCGGAAGTAGACAGTCTTGAGGAATGTGGCGACAAGAAGAGCACCGTTACTACAGATGACCTTTGTGATAACGCGATATACGCCGCTGCAAACCCCGATATATGTGGGACAAAAACTGATCCTTGCCTAGACCCAGCGTATGCTGCTGAAAACCCAGAAATATGTGGGACAAAAACTGATCCTTGCCTAGACCCAGCGTATGCTGCTGCAAACCCCGATATATGTGGGACAAAAACTGATCCTTGCCTAGACCCAGCGTATGCTGCTGAAAACCCAGAAATATGCGGTACAAAAACTGATCCTTGCCTAGACCCAGCGTATGCTGCTGAAAACCCAGTGCTTTGTGGGGGCACACCCACTGATCCTTGCGACAATCCAGCGTATGCTGCTGAAAATCCGGTAGAGTGTGGTACTCCACCCACTGATCCTTGTCTAAACCCAGCGTATGCTGCTGAAAATCCGGTAGAGTGTGGTACTCCACCCACTGATCCTTGTCTAAACCCAGCGTATGCTGCTGAAAATCCGGTAGAGTGTGGGGGTACACCAACTGATCCTTGCCTAAACCCAGCGTATGCTGCTGAAAACCCAGAAATATGCGGAGGCCAACCACCTCCCCCTGAAGACCCATGTGATAACCCAGCATATGCTGCCGAAAACCCAGTGCTTTGTGGGGGTACACCCACTGATCCTTGCCTAAATCCAGCGTATGCTGCTGAAAACCCAGAAATATGCGGAACAGTCCGTATTATCGAGTGTCCGCCGAATAGTGATAAGCCCGGCAGAGCAGTGCCTACGGGGCAGACTGTACAGAGCTTCTGTTATGAAGGCACACAAACCGACCCTTGTTTAAATCCAGCATATGCAGCAGAGAATCCGATAGAGTGCGGTACAAAAACTGACCCGTGCTTGGATGCAGACTATGCAGCAGCAAACCCAGAGAAGTGCGGGGTAGATACTGACCCTTGCAATAACATAGCGTATGCGTTGTTAAACCCCGAAATATGCGCTCCCACACCAGCCACAGGCGGAGCGTTACCTACAGGAAGTGGACGTATGGTACGTGTAGAGCCGGGTGAGCTTGCTAACATTGAATACCTCTACGATATTGGTGGGGAAAGCATATTTGCCCCTACTATTCAAGCTGCAAGTGGCGGTAAAATAGACAATTATGATTTACTACGTGAAGTAGAAGATTTATTGAGAGGGCGTTAAAAATGCCAGAATGGTTGGAAAACTTAGCAGGTAATATAGCAGGGGGAGTAGGTGATGTAGCTTCTGGGCTATTGGGGCTTTTTTATAACCCTGATACCGGAGAAATAAACTACCAGAATCTAATTACTGCACTGGGCGCTTATGGAATTAGCCGGGCTGACGATTCCTCCACGTTAGGTGATTTCTTTGGTACAAGCACTCCTCAACCTACTGGATATACAGGTGGAATACCTCAATATGAGTATAAGCGCGAGGTGTTACCTGAAGCGTTTGCACAAACTTATACACAACCTGCGACAGAAGAAGGCGGTTTACCTACTGTAATGCCCCGCAGACCGGGTAGTGGCGGACGTTACTATTTCACACAAGGCGCTTACCAGCCTAAAACAACAACTGAAGGCGCTGCGCCAATAGTGCAAAATAATGATGGCCCCAGCGGCATTGCTTCAGACCTGCCTTTGGATAACCAAGCTCGTAACCAAGCCTACATAAACCGTGTATTTGGCACTCTTGGTACGGGTGTGGGTAACAGTCCAGAGCGTGAAGATTACACAGAAGGTTTTCCTAGTTTTGAAGTTCAATCAACTGAACAAGGTAATGAATACGCTCGAAGAATCATGCAAGAGCCGGGTGAGTATTCATTTTCTGTTACAGACGATGCTAACTATTTTAGACCCGAAGTAACTTTTGGTTTGTTTGACCAAGGGCTGACACCTGAACAGTTAATGCAAGAAGGCGGCACTTTTGAGTACATATACCCCGGTTCAGCAGGCGAGAGCGGTTTACGCCAAGCCTACGAATATTGGCAAAATAATGTAGCTTCGGACGTCGTAGAATTAGCGACGGGTGGTATGGCTTCTTTAGACGGCATGGGGCAAGGCTACTACCTAGGTGGCCCTACTGACGGGATGGCTGACCTTGTACCTGCTACAATAGATGGAAACCAACCGGCGGCTTTGAGCGACGGTGAATTTGTAATACCTGCTGATGTAGTTAGTCATTTAGGCAATGGCAACTCAGATGCAGGGGCACAACAACTATATTCAATGATGGATAGGGTACGCCGAGAGCGCACTGGGACTACTAGGCAAGGCCCAGAGATTAACCCTACTCGCATGATGCCAGCGTAGGAGGCTAAAAATGCCCGATCCAATTAACACAACTACAGCAACTTCAGGTCTAGGCGGTACTACGCAGAGAGCCGAAGAATCTGCGTTGTCTTCGTGGGCTGGCCCCTATGTAACGGAGATGCTGGGCCGAGGACAGGCTCTGGCTCAAACGCCTTACGTAGCTTATCAAGGCCCGCTAACCGCTGGCCCATCTCAGTTGCAACAGCAGGCTTTTAGTGGTCTTGGTTCGTTAGCACTACCCGGTGCAACTGCGGCGGGGTCTTTTACAGGTGCAGCCTACCAGCCACTTACCCCCGAACAGATTACGGCTGGTGAGACACCCCAGCCCTTTGCAGGAGCAGGTACTAGCCCAGTACAGGCTTATATGAACCCGTATCTACAGGCTGCGTTACAGCCTCAGTACGACGCAGCTATGCGCCAAGCACAGATAGCACAACAAGAATTACAAAGTCAGTATGGTAAGGCTGGAGCATACGGTGGTTCTAGGCAAGCGGTAGCTGAAGCTGAACTAGCTAGAGGTACTTTGGATAGGCTGGCAGACATAACCGGGCAAGGTTATCAACAAGCTTATCAGCAAGCGGCTGACTTGTTTGGGCAAGAACGTCAATACGGTTTAGAAGCCCTAGCTGCACAACGACAGGCCGGTGCAGAACAACGTGCTATAGAACAGGCGGGTATTGGTGCGGATATAGCACAGTTTAGAGAAGAGCGAGACTACCCATACAAGCAAGTACAGTACATGCAGTCACTGTTGCAAGGTCTGCCTCTGGAAACCCAGACTTATACTTACTTTGAGCCTTCGGGCCTGAGTTTACTTGGTGCTGGGTTGGGTGACATCACGGACATCTATGACCTGATAACAGGTGGAACGGGTGGAACCACTAACCCAGAAGGATATTCTGCTGCAACACAGTCGGCAGCACTACAAGGACAATATAACTATTACATTGCTATGGGACAAAGCCCCCAGCAAGCAATGGCGTCAGCAAAAGCTGATCTTGGAATAGGATAAAACTATGAACGGTCTACAAGCTTTAATGCCACAAGGACAGCAACAAGAACGCACTGATGCTGCTATGGGTATAGCCAGTATGTCGCTGGAAGGGGCTAATTTACCTCCTGAAACAGAGTATGCGACTGAAGTACAGCGTGCCAAAAACATCCTTGCGGCAGCCGATGCCCAACTAGCGATGCAAAAAGGACAACCACAACAGCCTCCTCAAGTGGTGCCTAGAATGCGTCAAGAAGTCGAGCAACGGTTACGCCCCCAGCCAATGCAGGGCGGCCTTGTAGATATGTTGAGAAGTCTTAGGGGCGGTATGCAGCAACGGGGTAGACAAGCTGCTATGGCGGGAAGAATGCCTCCTGCACAGGTAATGCCTCAGATGCAAGGGCAAATGCCACAAAGACCTGCACCACAACAGATGCAAAGACCTCCTATGGGCGGTATTGCTGGTATACCTGCACCCAACATGGCACGCCCCCAGATGGCTGCACAGGGTGGTGTTGTAGGCTACCAAGCAGGGGGCGGTGTCTCCGCAGCGCAAGCTCATATAAACGCTGAGAAGACGCTGGCTGATCCTAATGTAACCGATCGGGATAAGATGTTTGCACGTCAGCTTTTAAGTCAGAATAAACCTACGTCACAAGGTGGCAGTCTGACTATGGAACAGTATTCTGCACTGATGATGGAAGTTAATCGGCTGATGGGTATGGGCACTCCTACCGTACAAAAGCCGGGAGTAGGGATGGGTAAGAACGAGGACGGTAAGCCAAAAGGTTTCGCTGGCCCAGATGGTAGTGTGGTAAGTAGTCTTCCTGCTGATGCTACTCCAGAGCAGATGGAAGCCTTTTATACCGGCCAAGCTATGCCGCCTAGACCCCAAGAAGGGGCTACTGAGGTAGAACATCTCGTGCTAGACGAAGCATTGAAGCAGTTACGTCGAGATGCAGGCGCAGAAGGTAGGGCAGCAGGTGAGCGCGTTGAAGAACTTACTGCACTGACAGAAGAGAGAGCACAGCTTCAGCAAGCACAGGATGCGCTCCGTGAGGCTATGGGCGCACGCTTGACACCTGAGCAAGAAAGAAGACGTATGAGACGAGCTGCTTTCCGAGGTATGTCAGAAGGTCTCGGTGGTGCCTCAAGACGCATCGGAGAAGAAGAAGCAGCCATGCAAGCTGAGCGCGTAGGTATTGCACAGACTAGCGTAGCGGACTACCAGAAGGTTGTGGATAGCTTAGAAGCTCGTGGCATGAGTCGAGCTGAAGCTGAAAGAGCGGTACAAGCGCAAGTACAGAATGACATAAGGCAAGGACTAAGCACTGCACAGTCTCTAACTCAACAACTGCGTCAGTCTGAAACTACGCGTAGAGGTCAAGACATACAGCTAGCAGTTGCTGAAAAATACTCAGCGAGAGGCACTAGACCTACGGATCAGGAAAGCTATGCTCAGGATTATTTAGACGCGGCTAGGGCTAAGGGTGATCTACGCTCAGATGCGGAGATACTTACCGAAGCTAGAACTACATTCCGAGAGCTTACAGCTAGCTACGGTTATCAGGGTCGGGAGCTTACGGCGAGAATGGCGCTATACGATAATGCTCAAGACTTTGCTACCGCAGAAATTGATAGGCTTACTTCTGGTATGGGTAGACTTTCACCTGAAGGTCGTGCTTATGCGGAGATGACTCCCGATCAGCAGTTGAGATATAGGCAGAATTTAGTTGACATGTATCAGGGTGGAGCACCCGATGTTGGGCAACGTACTTCTAGTACAGGCTCTGGCGGTAGCGATTTACCAATAATTACTACCCAAGAGCAGTTTGATGCGTTGCCTTCTGGAGCTGAATACATAGAAGACGGCGTGCGGTATAGGAAGCCCTAATGCCTTCTAAGTTTGGTGGTGTACCCGTAGAAGAGGAGACGAATCCGCCACAACCAGCGTCTCAGTTTGGTGGTGTACCTGTGCTAGCAGAAGAGACTCAACCTCAGTCTCAGTTTGGTGGTGTACCTGTGCTAGCACAAGCGGCTGTACCAGAGGAAGAGCTGCCTGCACCCCAACCCCCCGTACCTGAAACGTCAAGCATTCCAAGCACTTCTGGGATACTAAATAGTTTAATTACAGAAGGCTACAAGGCGTATAAAGGCTCAACTGCCTCTCTTGCTAGTGCACCAGAACGTGTTGATTTAGCGTTCGATGCGTTTACTGTACAAAAACAAAACGAAATATTAGACATCTATAAAGCTATAGATGAAGGTGCTGATCCCCGCGAGCTTTACGAAGCTGCAAACGCTAAAGAAAAAACTTTTGGGCCAGTAGAACTTGGGCAATTCATAAACTACCAAAAAGCAGATCAGGCCAAGCGTGCAAATATCAGAGAACAGACAACAGGCGCTGTAGAAGAAGCGCGGGAAGACTTCTTAAAAACATTACCTGAAATACAACGCAGAAGCGAAGAAGCAGAACAATTTGCACCACGCGTAGGAAGCATCGTGGAGACAGTTACAGGTCTTCCAGAGCGAGGTGTAATTAAAACGCTTGCAGACGCTAGGGATTGGCTTGCGTATAACGTAGTAGCAGGTGGTGTGCAGCTTGCACCCGTAATGGCGGCTGGCGCTGTAGCTGGGCCAACAGGTGCGCTCACTGTGGGCACTACTTTGGCTGGTGCTGAAACCATAGAAAACCGTCTTGCTTATATTCAACAAGTTGTACAAGACCTCCCTCCTGAAGACCAAGCTACGGCTATAGCAGAGTATCTATACAAAACAAACGATACCAATACTATGGTAGCTATAGTGTCGGGTGCGCTCGATTTAGCTGGCCCAGTTGGTTCAATCCTTAAAAGACAGCTAACGAAAGAAATTAGTGGGGAAGTATTAGAAAGAACAGCCGGAGAAGCAGCTAGGGAGGCACTACAACAAGCGCCTAGAGAAATACTGGAAGAAGGTCTAACAGGTGGTGCTCAAGAAATTGCACAAATAGCAGGTCAACGCGCTACCGGAGAGCAAGTAGGTAATGTTCTCTCTAAAGAAAATATTACCCGCGTCTTGGATGCAGCGGCGGCAGAAGCTGTCGGAAGTATTTCAGGTACGGCTATAAATACCGCAACAGCCGCTGGAAGCCAAGCTCTTACTAACAGGACTATCCGTAAAACTGAAGAAGAGATTTCAAAGCAGCTTGTAGCAGAAAGAGCAAGAGCTAACGCAGGAGATACAGCACAACTAATTGAAGAACGCGTCGCCCAATATATGTCAGAAGATGCGAATCTTACTGAGCAAGAGGCATTCGATAGGGCTATAGACGACGTTGCAACAGGAAATGTGTTAGAGCCAGCTCCTGATGAAGCACAGACTTTAGAAATTCCTGAAGAAACAAAAGCGGAAGTTACGCAAGTTGCAGAGCTGGTCGTCAAAGAATCTCTAGGAGATAACGAAGTATCGCAATATAAGAGCTACGTTGAGGAAACATATGGCCCAGCAGCAGGTCAACTTTTTGATATCGAAGTAAAAAGACTTAACGCTGCACCTGTTATTGTAGAGACAAAGCAAGAAGCAGCGGACGCTGTTGAAACCGAAGTAAAAGATACAGACTCGGCTATAGTAAAAGAAGTACAAAATGATCTTTCTCCCGAAACAGCAGGCCAAGTTATAGACGAAGCTGCTGTAAAAGTAGAAGAAGGTCAGTCAGTCGGTGAAGCGATTAGCACTGCTACAGAAGAAGTTATAGGTGACAACACAGAACTAGAGGCCGCAGTAGCAGAAGACGGTTTGCCTGAATCTACAGAGGTGTTGAAAAACACTGGAAAGGTACAAACTAACCCGGAAACTGGCCTTGGGCCAAAGGGAAAACGTGGTCGCCCACCTGTAGCTAAAACTCCAGAGCAGATAAAGTTCGCGGAAGAAGCGCGGAAAGAAACTAAAAAAGCCAGCGTAAACAACAAGCGTGCTATGGATCGTGGTCAGAAAGCATGGGACGCTAACTACGAAGATGCTGCGTTCAAAAGAGCAAAAATTACTCGTGAAGAGTACGAGGCTGACCAACAAGAATTAGCTGATTTAAGAGAAATAGATAAATACGGAGTGAATCCCGCTCTTGTAAAGAAACAAAACAACTTAGTTAAAAGAATAAATAGAGTAGAAGATGCTCTACGAACAGAACAAGCTAACTCTCAAGCAGCACGTCAAGAATCGTTAATAAACGCGCTTAAAATACTGAAAGACCCCAGATACAAAGATAGAAAGCCTGCGACCGGTAAAGAAAAGAAAGCAGTATGGCAGCGTGCCGAAGAGCTTTTAAACAGAGCTGACGTTACTGATGCAGATCGGGCAAGAGCAAGAGAGGCTTTAGAACGGGAGGAAGCACAGGGCACAGTTGCCAAGTCAATGCCTCTTCTGGATTCTACTAACACCGAGCCAAACCCAGTTCTTCAGGAAGAAGGCATAACGCTAAAAGCTGCGTTGGATTCTATACTTAAAAACGGTAACCCGTTTGAAAAGCTTTTAATACGCCGCCTTAGACCTTTTCTTGAAAACATCAATCTGGTTGTGGTGCGTGATACCCGTGCACTGCCTGCTAAAATACAAGGAGAGTTTCTTACTAACCCACGGGGTGTGTACGCTAGTGAGTTTAATACTATTTACCTAGCACTAGACGGCACCGATAACACTACGCTATTACATGAAGCTGTTCACGCCGCTACAGTAGATATTGTAGACACATGGTTGTCTGACCGTGATGTCCCCGGCATGGCTGAAGAGCAGATCGAAGAACTCATGCTTGAGTTACAAGCGCAAATGGACGCGGCTGCACAACACTATGCAGAAGAAAAGGCGTTGGGGCGCGTAAGTGAAGACATTGAATACCTAGTAGAAGAAGTAAATGTCCTTACAGATATTAAAGAATTTTTAGCCTACGGCATAACTCAACCCGAGATGCAGGAGTTCCTTGCTGGGGTAGAGGCTATCTATGTCGCAAAGAAGAACTTCATTGAAAACGGTTTAACTAAATTTATAAACAGTATTGCTAAACTGTTTGGGTTCAAAGGAGAACAAGCACTGAATGGCTTTACCTCCTTGATGGACTTGACGGACAGACTGTTACTTCAGTTAGAAGTTTCTAAGAGACCCTCAACCTCTTCTATAAACCAAGCAAGAGCTAGAAAAAAGAAAGTAACACGTACTGCTAAAAAACTAGCTCGTAGCAGAAGTGCGTCTGACTTTGCTCAGAATATGGCTGAACTTGCAGCAGCTTCTTTTAGAGGAGAAACAGAAGCTATTGATCTGCTGAAGGCGTTGAAAAATACGTTAAGCCGTAAGCAGAAACGCATCATGTCCCAGATATTTACTACAACGGGGCTTTCACGTCTGCTGGAAAGTATGTACGTAGGTAACGTCAAGAAAGTAAACCAAGCGGTTGTTAAGATGGGCGTTATGCGTGCAAACAGAATAAAAGACTTAGCACAAAAAATTCCTTTCTGGGACAAATTCAATCATAAGTTTCAAGAAGGCGCCGCTATCCTTGCAGATGTCATGCACATGGCTACGCTACTTAACTTCGATCCTTCTAAGCACGCTACGTTAAACGACGCTTTACAGAACGACGCTCAGATAAAAGAACTCCGCAAAGCTAGGCAAGCAGCACTACAAAATCCAAATCTAACTCCCGGTGCAGTTAACGCTGCTAAAGCAGCCGTCACTAGGAGAGAAAACGAAATTAAAGAAGTATGGAACGGTACTGAGATAGACGGCACTTTGTTTGGTGGATGGAGTCGTTTGCAGGAAGAGGCTAACGGTGGGCAGCAGGGTGTTGAGATATATAAAACTGCAAAAGAAGCCTACCAAAAAACTTTCCAAGAGCATCAAAATCTCTTACTTGAAAAGATAGAGGCGTCAACACTACCTGAAGATAAGAAAAAGACACTGCTAGCAAGTATCGTTTCAGGGTTTCAAGAAGCTAAAAAGCTAGAAGTTTACTTCCCGTTAATGCGGTATGGGCATTACTACCTACGTGTAGGAAGCGGGCAAGACAGGCAGTTCTATCTTTTTGAATCAGAATTAGCTAGAGACACCTTTGCTGAAAAAATAGCTAGAGAGCAACTTAACAAAGACTTGGATCAAGCAAAAGCAGATCAAGACATTAGTATGGGAAACAATCTTGAAGATGGCTTGGTAAATAAGGACATAACTGAATCTAGTCAACTTTTAAAGGGTGTATTTGATTTGCTAGATGGCGCTGCCGTGGCAGACATAGACGTTATCAAAGACCAAGTTTATCAGATGTACTTGATGACGTTGCCAGAATCAGACATACGAAAGCGTTTTGCCCACAGAAAGGGTGTAGCAGGTTTTAATACAGATGCGCTACGTAACTTTATTGTTTCTCAAACAACCAGCGCTAACCAACTTGCAAGATTAAAATATTCGGGTGAATTACGAAATGCTATAGCAGCGAGCTATGCGGAATTAGTCGGAAGACCTGATGCAGATGATGCGAAAATATACTTAGATGAATTACGTAGAAGAGCTTTAGAAGAATCGAACCCAAATTCTCAAACAGGAAATTGGGATACCATTGCACGTTTAGGCAACAAGTTTGTATTTTATTGGCTTTTATCAGCTCCTAAATCTGCAATTATACAACTCACGCAACTCCCCATTGTGGGTTTACCTATACTGGCGGCGAAGTATGGTTTAGGCGCTACTGTGGGTATAGCAACAAGGTACGCTACAGGTATTCTTGGGGCTGGAGTTCTTGGTAGGCCAAAGTTAGGTATTAAAAGAACGTATACAGACGAAGATGGAAATGTACAAGTAGAGTGGGCTATGCCTAACATACTAAGTAGTAGCTATATACAAGACGAACCTGACCCCGAGAAAAAAGCATCTTTGGAAAGAGCGTGGAATTATGCGGCTGAAAGAGATTTATTTATGTCTACTTATGCTGCTGATATGACTTCAAGAGGTCAACTGTCTTCAAAAAGGTACACAAGCCCTGTATCCAAAGTAGCTAGAGGCATAGCTGGGATGATGGGTGGCTTATTTCACCACACAGAAAGAATAAACCGTGAAATAATGTACATGTCTTCTTTTGAGTTAGCCTACAACGAAGCCAAGAAAAAAGGTTTGTCTAATGAAGCAGCACAAAGAGAAGCTCAAGAGAGAGCAGTAGAACTGACTTATGAGGGTTTGTTTAACTATACAAACTACAACAAACCTACTTTTATGAAATCGAGTGCGGCTGGTCGAATTGCTACTCAGTTTATGAGTTTTTCTTTAATGATGACTTCCTACATATATAGAAATATGTATGAGGGTTTTATAAAAAGCATCCCAAGTGAACAAGAGTATGCCCTAAGTTATATAAACGCTGCCCGACAATTAGACGACCAAAGGGGCGAAACAGAACTGAGAGCTGAAGCAACGCAAAGACGTAAGGAACTAGTTGCGGAGCGAAGGGAGGGAATGGTTCAATTTACCGGCACTATGGGCATGACTTTTATGTTTGCTGGAGCTACTGGCGTACTAAACTTTTCTTTGATGATGGGTGTCATAGACGGAATTATTGCTGCCTTACGTCCGGATTATGAAGATGCGGATGAAGACGAAAAAGAATTTTGGTACGGCGATCCTCTTAGCCCTCTACATCCAAGCATGAACACAGAGCTGTGGTTCCGAGCGGTGTGGATACCTAGAACATTTGGCCCTGACAGTGACCTTGCTGCTGCTCTTGGACTTAGTGAGGAAGCTGCGAATGTTCTTGCTAGAGGTGTAGAACTTGGCCCTATATCAGCTTTTACGAATGGCAACGTAGGTGCTTCAACTAAACTAGATGGCCTTTGGTTTAGAGATGATTCTCGTGAGGATGATTTAGAATCGGCTTTTGTTAACTTTACTTACAACGCCGCGCTGGGGCCGTTTGGTAGTTTAGCAAGAAATGCCGCCCGAGCTTATGAAGATTTTCAAAACGGAGAGTACCAGCGAGGCTTTGAAAACTTATTACCTGCCTTTTTTAGAAATCCTGTAGAAGCTATAAGATTAAATCGGGAAGGTTTAGTAACACGAGGTGGTAACCCCGTAAAACCTGCTGAGTTTTATACTGCTAATAGGTTGTTAGGTGAAGCTCTTGGGTTTGGCAATACAGAGGTAGCACAAATACAAGACCGAAACTTTTTAATAAAAGATGCAGAAGTAACTGCAACAAGGCGTAGGCAGGAACTGTTAGAAGACCTTGATAGGGCTGTAAGAAACCTACAAGAGTCAGATTATTCTGATAACGCCTATAAACGGATAGATGAAGTCTATAAAGAAATACAACAGTTTAATACTGAATATCCGTGGATAGAATTAACAGATGAGACTTTAGATAAATCTATAGACACCAGAGCAGATAGGCGTGGTAGTTCTGTACAAGGTTATAATGTGCCACCAAACCTTGAGGAGTATATCTTCCCGTTACTCGATCCTAGCTTGCAGCCAAAAAGAAATTAAACTCTCCATACCCGAACGCCTCGCACCCCATCCTCTATAGTTACTTTAGTAATCACTTTGTACTTAAAGCGTTTTACTTCTGCACGTATATCTTTGGTTGCGTCTTTGGCGTTCAGGCATGGGATAAAGAAGGAGTATCCCGACTTAAACTTCTTCCAGTTAATCTGATACTCCACCTTCTCTATCTTCATCTGTCTCTTCTGCGTTTTCTTGGTAGTAAGCCTCTGCGTCTATAAAGTCCTCGTGCCCTGCATTCAGTATCAGGCAACGCTCAGCACCAGAGGCAATGGGGTAACCTGTACCAAGCCTACAGTTCTTCGTGTCTATGTACATACCGCAGGCTTTCAGGTCTTTCATAACAGAGTTAAAGTCCGTCTGACTGTCTGCCAAGTCCTCGCGTAACGTCTTCACCTTGATAAACAGCTTCTTTGTATCTGGCTCGTACCTGATATAGAGCGGCCCATGCGGTACCAGCGCAGGACGTTTCTGCCGTTGGGTGCGTTGATCCACGCTGCCATCTATTACTAGCGTATTACTTAGGTGCCTAGTTAAGAAGTCAGCAATAACAGCAGTTGACACATCTACTGGCGCGGTCGTCTCTTGACGCATATCTAATATTACCGGAGACACCGCCTTGTAAATGCGTTTCATATCAAACTTGATAATGCCTAACTCTGTAGCAAGGATGCCTCCCATTATGTTTGCCGCGAGTATTGCAGACCAATTACGCTCTCTCTGAGTGAGGTTTAGCTCTTTATCTATTATTCCTCTTAAGGCTGTCAGGCGCTGTTCAACTGCTTCCTTGTTTGCAATTACATGTTGTATGAAAGGGACAATAGCGTGCCCGTAGTTTGCATCTAACTGCAAATCAAACATCTCTCTCCCTTCTTCAACGCCGACTATTTTGGGGTCTTGATACTCCACAACAAACTCAAGGATACGCATCATCTCGCCGTCAGGTAGCGTCTTGAGGCTGAGCAGCTTTTGGTAGAAAGAAGCATTTGACGTGGTGAGCGTAATCGTGCGCCAAGTAATATTGTTCTTTCTGTTTACGTTCGCATGTATAGACGCCTTTTCTCTGCCCTTACCTTGTGAACAAGCGTAGGCGAGCGCACTGACTTCTTTGTTTGGCATGTTAGTCAGCTCGTCCATTGCATACACAATGTTATTAAATATACCGAGCTTGTTTATCCTACCCGGAGCACTATCATCAGGGTTTCCTAATAAGTTTTCAGGATCACCATATATGCTGTTAGCCATACGAAGCACAGTAGTTTTACCTGTGCCAGCATTCTTGTGCAGGATATTGATTATCGCTCCCTTCTGCCCAGTAAGCTTGAGTAGAGGTGAACCGAACCCGGAAAGTGCTCCAAATGCCTGTACCTCTAAACCCTCTCGGTTGTACAAATTAAACACCTCTTGCCATTTCTCAAACGTGCCCCGTGGTTCAAAGAAGCGCACATATGACTCTGTGGCGTGCGATGCAGGCGTATGGTAAACGCCGTCTACAGTTATCTCTCGTTCTCCTACAATAAACTTAGTGTCATTGTCAGCCCATCCAAATTGAACGCGCATAATGTCTGCTTTCCTTTTAGTCTGTAAAAGCTGTAAAGAATCGGTTACATAGTTGTGCAGTCTCACTCCATTACGCTGGCTAGCGACCACACCATTCTTTGCTAACTCTCTGAGTAAATCTCTTTTCTCTACTACTTTAGTATTTGGGATAATAAATTCTTTAATACCGTCAAGCGGGGTGTGTACTTTAAATACGCAGACATCGCCCACTTCTGAGTCGGTCATACGTTTCTCTAAATAAAAGTCGTGCTCATAGACAAAGACCGGTTCGCCTTCATCGTTTGTCATGTAGATACCGCCATTCTCTCCACGAAAGTATGGCTTAGGGTAGCTGATGGGGCTTTGTGCAGCCGCCTTTATAATCTTGCCCAATACTATGGGACTCTTGATCTTGCCCTTGTGAGGACAACCCTCGCATCCACTGGGGTTATTCTTCTCAAACTCTGCACACGAGTGCGGCCCTTTTATCCCTACTATTTTATTTTCAACTGTGTAGTAGTCGTAGTCAGGGTGCCCTTCAGACAGTTTATGTATAGCTTTGTTGCCGTCTTCACAAAACTTAGCGATAGATAAAGCATTAAACCAGCGTGGCTCAGATAGAGTCTCTCTGTTTAACAAGCTATCTCTAAGCTGTAGGCAACTGTCTTTGCGTTTAAGAATACGTCCAAAGTTGTTGTTAACATTCTGGGCAAGCAGCTTTTCCAATGCACCCATGACACGCTGTGGTTTGCTGATTTCAATAGCGTCAGGGTCTACACCTAGCAGCTCACGTATCTCATTAGGATCGTAACGCTTAGCTCGATGGGCGTTGATTACTTTTACTTCTTTGGGAATCTCCTTCTTAAGATTGTATGTGCCCGGTACACGTAGTATACGAGCAGCGTCGAACACGTTTGGATCAGCACGGAACTTTTGCGCTATACATACTTCTTTAAAACGCTTAGCAATAGGTATCCATTTGTCCTTGGGAATGTCTTCTGTAAAGCCCCAATAGACGTGCAGA
>Ga0208767_1002280_pt1 | contig 14648 bp, 17 predicted proteins | sample VirMetDEL_Mar_21_FD_184514 | JGI IMG/M metagenome (GOLD analysis project Ga0208767, IMG submission 184514) | Aqueous microbial communities from the Delaware River and Bay under freshwater to marine salinity gradient to study organic matter... | ecosystem: Environmental > Aquatic > Marine >... | reverse complement strand
GTGGTTTAGAATTATCTACATCTTCATTAGATAAAATTAAATCCATATATTCAATTAAACCTAACTTAGCAAGTACAGTTAATACTGTTTTTCTTATAGAATTAGAACAACATACTATTTTATATCCCTCATCTGATAGTCTAGATATCGTATAAAGTAAATGGGCATTTACTTTTAAATCACCTAACATTTCTAAAGTATTTTTTTGTTTATTTCTCCAAATTGCTTGATGATCTTCTCTAGGCAAACCTTTTTCTTTGCTTAACATTTCTAATTTTTGAAAGGTTTTTAATCCATCATAAGTTGATAAATGTTCATTCCAAGTAATAGCATACATACCTAATGCCTTATTAAGTGCCTCATAATGAATGTTTTTAGCTTCAACTAAAACTCCATCTAAATCAAATATTATTAATTTTATCATTGGTCTAAAAAATTAGTTATTTTAGGATGAGAATGCACCCAATTTTTTCTTATTAAAGAACTAGGAATATATCTTTTTTGAATATTTAATTTAGGGTTGTTTAAATAACTATATAACAATACTTCAGATTTAAAAGTATTACACTTATTAATTAAATCTCTTAATGAATTTATCAAATTAGAATAATAAAACATACCTTTATAATTACCCATAGCTAAATAGTCAATACATACTTTAAGTGGATCTTCTATAAATGAATGTTCTTTAGGCACAACTAAATCTATATTTTGATTAATAATTTGTGAAAATATTTCTTCAAAATTATCTGTAAATTTTTCAGGAAAAATATGATCATATCTTGCTCTAATATAAACATCATATTTTTCATCAACTAATTTAAAACAATTTTGTATATTTGTATACATTAAAAATAAATTTTTAATACCTGCTTGATTATTTATAAAATTATGAGCAGTATTATTTAACTGGTTCATAATTTCAGGAGTAAACTTTTTCTCAGGAGGAGATAACCAATTATTAAATATTTGGCTTTCATCTCTATTGTCAATAAAATATTTTTTACAATTATATAAAGAAAGTGCTCTATATCCCTTAAAACTATAAGAATATACATCTACTTGAAAAAGATCAGGATTAACTTGTAAAAAATTTTCATATATATAAGGAAAACTAGCCATAGAACTTCTAGGTTCTCCAGATAAACATAACGCTATTTTATATTTTTTATTCATCTAAAAAATTATTAAATCCAATTTCACTAGTTGTTAAAGAACTATTTCTAATTAAAGTATAATCTACAAAATGACGGTTTATCCTAACTTTTTTAAAATCTAGCCAATATTTTAACCACATTTCAAAATTCCATTTATTTGTTTTATTTATTACTAAATTTAAATTATCTATTATATCTGTGTATATTTTCATAGATGAGTAATTACCAATAGCTATTTGATCATTATACTTGTTACCACCTTCTGTTCTGTAAGCAAATCTTAAGGGGATAAACATATCATACTTCTGTTCTAGTAAATCCTTTATAATAGGGTAAATAAAAAATTTACTTCTAAAAAATATATCATACCTACATCTTATATACAAATCATAGGGTTCTTCAACTAAATCAAAACATTTTTTTATAGAATGGATCATTAAAATATTATTTTTAACAAGAGAAACATTAGGAGTAAACCCTTCAGATATTTTAAATAAAATTTCTACTTCTTTGGGAAGATTTGTAAATTTAGGAATTTCATTTAATGAATATAATTCTTGATTTGTTTTTTCTATAATATATTTTTTTGGATTATATAAATCTAAAGCTCTAAACCCTTTCCAAGAATGTGCATAAACATCTATATCGTAAAGATGATTATCTTTTAAAAATGATTCATACATATAAGGAAAACTAGCCATAGAACTTCTAGGTTCTCCAGATAAACATAACGCTATTTTTGGTTTACCAGTCATATACTGTTTTATCTTTATACCAATCTATTAAATTAAATCCACGTTTTAACCAATTTACCTCAACGTTTTCATCTAAACAATCTTGAGTAAAAAAACTAATACCTTCGTTAATCATATTCTCATAACTTAAATAAAATTTCATATCATGATTTACCATATAATTCCAAGCAATAAGTGCTTCGGGTGGGATTTGTGCCATTTCAGTAATTTGAAAATTAAACATACTCTTTAAATCATCTACTTTACCATAGATTACATTATCAGCTGGGTAGTCATGGCTGTCATGATAGTAAACTAGGTTATAAGCAAGATCTTTTCTAACACCCTTTTTACAGGTAGCCATAAATGCTAATTTTCTACCTTGTAAACGAGGTAATAATTTATCTAAGTTGGTTACTATAGTATCACTTCTTACTTTTAATGCTTCATCTACATCTAAATTGTTTACACCAGAGTATGAAGATGCTAATTGCATATTAACATTCATGAATCCTGGGAATTTAGGTGGTTCAACTAGAATAACCTTTATACCTTTAGAACGTATATAATCTAAATTAGTTACTGGTTCATTATTCCAGGTAGCCCAGACTACATTATTAAACTGTGAGTAATAATCAGATAATTCTTTATAATACTCTGTTGGTCCTTGTATAGCAATTCCTTGTTTCATATTAATTTTGTCTATAACGATTTTTAAGATCTAAATAACTTTTAAAAGTGTTAAAATTATCTATTTTAATATTATTAGAAATTAAAAAATTTTTTAATGAATCTTTATCTTTATTGTAAATATTTTCATAATAATTAATTGGGAGTTTCAAATATTTTCCTAAAACTTCTATAATTGAATTATTATTTTTAATAATTTGAAGTGAACGTTCCATTAATTTTGGATCTAAAGATGAAGAATAATTATATTTAGTATGAAAACTATTATTTAAAATAGAAGATAATAAACTTTTAGCAGCTTGCATTTGGGATTTTCTACTTAATAGTATAATTTTATTAAAATTTTTTGAATAATTTAAGATTGGAGTAATAAAATTAATATCATCTGCATGAAGAATTGAATTTTGAAATATTAGATTTTTTTCATCAAAATTTTCAAACGGTAATAAATCCCAAGATAATATTTTTACAACTAACTTTGAATAATCTAAAGAATACTCACTTATAGGATCACCAAAACCTTCTTCTCTAACTTTATTAAAAGGTTCTGCAAAACCTTTACATTTATCTATACTTTTATATATAGCATTAAGTAAAGATGAAGAACCAGAACGTGGAGAGGAAATTATTAAAATTTTCATTAATACATATTATATAATTTCATTATACCTTCTTCTAAACTAGTTTTAGGTTGCCAATATTTTTGTATATGATTATTAGGTTCATTCATAGCATTATATTGAGTAGTATCCTTTTTATCACTAGGTATAACTGAGCAACTGGATAATACATCTAATATTTCTGCTATTTCATATACTTTATTCCATTTAAAATTGGTGATGCTATAATTTTGTTTTTTGTTTAAGGTTTTATACTTTTTTGCTAAAGTAAATAAAGCTTCACAAGCATCATCTGCATATAAAAATTGTCGAGATTCAGTACCATCCGTTCTCATTTTTATAACTTTATCTTTTTTTGCCATTTTAATAAAATCAGTTATAACATGTGATTTTTCTTCATCCTTTTCATATCCATATACATTCCAAAATCTGGCTATTACTCCACCTAAATCATATGTTATTTTTTCTCCTAATGATTTTAACATTCCATAACTAGAATAACCCATTTCTGCCATTTGTGAAGAAGCAAAAATAAAAGGTTTACGATATTTTTTTATAGCTTCAAAAGTATAATCCATAATTTTAAAATTATTAGATATAAATTTATAACTATCTTGGTATTTTTCTAAGTATTTAGCACCTCCAACATCAAAAGCTAAGAAATAAACTATATCACAACTATTAATATAACAATCAAGCAAATATTCACCTTGAATTCTAAGATCATAACGTGTTGTATTATGTTTATCCCCTTTATTTAATTCCAAATCATATTCAAAAACTTGTTCACCTTTACTTAAAAGATATTTAACAAGATGTCCTCCTATTTGACCACTAGAACCTAATACTAAATGTTTCATTTTTTTAATCCAAATTTACTAAATCTATACCATGCTCTTTCATGTAGAAAGTAAAGAATCATTTTTGTAAATACTTCTATTCCTCCAATTGCTAAACCCCATTCTAATGAACCTGTAATAATCCATGCGATGATCATAGTATCCAAAGTACCAATGATTCTCCAGGTGATTGTTTTTGCTATATGTCTTTTATAACTTACCATCTTTCCTCATTTGTTCTCTTATTTTGGTAGCAGAGATTTTTTTTATATCTGTAGGTGGATTATGCTCTATAATATCATATCCTACTCCTCTACCATAATTTACTGATTCAATATCAGGTATAATAATTACTTGTATTTTACCTTCAGTTATTTCATTAAAAAATCTTATTTTAAGATTATCTTTAATTTGTTGTGCGGTCCAAGGTTGATTTTCATCAGGTTCTACATCACGTATTGCTATACAAACATTTTTACCTTCTTTTAATCTTTGATCAATTAACCATTGATGACCATCATGCCATGGTTGCCATCTACCTATAAATAAACTATATTTCATCTAATATTTTTTTAAGTGATTCTTCGGGTGTATCAAAATTAGTATTGATATCTATATAATTTTCAAAAGGAGGAACATATGCTATTGCAGCAAAATGATCTCTTTCTCTTTTTTCTGTAGTATGAACATATATTTCTTTTATATTATCTCCAAGTAAATCTTTAAAGTCTTCTCTTTGATCAATATAAGGTGAAACTAATGATACTATGACATCTTCTCCTTGATTATGAAGATAATGAGCAATACGTTGGGCTGTACCTACATTTTCTACTCTGCCTTTTATTGAATAATCTTTATTAGTAAATAACTCTCTCATTTCATCACCATCAATACGAAACGCGTGGGGTAAGTGTTCTTTTTTTAACTTATTAGCTAAAACTGTTTTTCCAGCACAAGGCTGTCCTGTAAACCAATATATCATAGTATTCCTTTTTCTTGTAATGTTTTAAGTCCTCGATCAATATACATTTTCATATTTGATTCAAATATTTGTCTTTGATTTGGTACATCATTTATATGCATTAAATCTTTATACATTTTAGTATAACCCCCATCTTTAAACGGACCTACTGGGTATTCAAATATAGTTTGTCCACGCATAACGTATTGTTGGAAATTAACACCTCTCATTTTAACGTATTCTGTTATTATTAATGAATACCAATCGTGTGGGCCATATCCTTTCCAATCATCTTGTATTGGACATAATTCTTCATACATTGCTTTATTATATAAATCAAACCAACCGGCCCATTTTGATTTATTAGTTGGGTCTAAAGTAATGCCCATTTCTTTAGTTTTCATTTTTGCCCTAATATCAAATAAATCTACTTCATTCCATTTATCATAATCAACATGCATCCAATCTGAATTAGTAATTTCATCCCAAGTATTATCCCATAATTTAGATATTTCTGGGGTGATTACAAAATATTTGTTTTTGACTTGTTTTGAACTTTGTATTAATAGAGCAAGTGTTTGTTCACTAAAATACATGTCAGGACAAATAGTAATATAAAAGTCTACCTCAGGTGCGACAATTTCACGTTGATGGTCTAAATGTCCATATAATTCATTTTTTTCATATATAGTAGCATTTACTTTATAATCTTTTAGTAATTTAAGATATTCTATAAATCTAGCTTTAAGTAAATCTTTATTTAATTTACTTTTATCCCAATCAACTAAATAGGATGATAAGTTTAAACAAACATCTATCTCAATAGTATCTTCATCACTTAAATAATACCTTGACTTTTTAAGTTGAGTAAATGTTTGAAGAGCATAATCTAGCTCCCAACCCATACAATGATAAAATATTTTATAATGCATTATAAATTTCTTCTAATCCTTTTTCTAATCCTATTAATTCAATTGATAAATTAACTCCATAACTTTTATTACCTAAATAATCTAAATCTCTACTATGGTTATCTACTTTTATTTCTACACTATGTTTATCTAAATTATTAATTAATTCAGCTACATTTTTTAATGATAGAAGGTTTTGATAAATTAAATCCATTTCATTGTCTAAATCTAATTTAGGGTTATCAATATAATATTTAACTACATTTACAAGATCTTTAATATAAAAGAAATCCCAATATCTATTTTGATGAATCTCTATTGGAACTTGATTTTTATATCTTTTAATATTGGATGCTATAAATCTATCTTGGGCTTCATCTTCACCAAACACACCATAAATCCTAAAATTATAACAACGAGAACAACTTTTAATAATTCTACTTATAATATTTTTTGACATATCATAAGGTTGAACCGGATAGCTATCCTCTAAAATATGATTATTAATATTTACACTTTTTGTTTTATCAAAATCAGCACCTGATGAAAAATTGATTAATCTATCAAATCTATCTTTATTGTTCATTAAATTAAAGAACATTTTAAGATTTTCTTGAAGCGTAAATGCAGAATCTTTTATATTTCTTCTACCACCTTTTATAGCACAATGAATTACTACATCAAAAAATTTGTTTTGTAAATATTCTTTTACTGATTTTTCATCTGTTAAATCTAATTGTGAGCGTGTTGGTGCATATAGATCATAATCTTTACCTAAAAATTTTATGATATTTCTACCTACAAAACCATTACCACCTGTAATTAATATTTTCATTTATTTAAATTTTGTGCTACTTCTAAAATTAAATCTTCTTGTCCAGCAACTAACTTTCTATTTCCTAATTCAAATATCAAAGATGAATATTCAATATTATTTAATTTTGATGCTTTTATTATTGGTTTCTCAAATCCTGAGAATAATTTGTTTAATCCGGTTAATATATTAACAGGTGCAGATACAGGTACTTTAGGAACTAAATAATTAAGTACATTATCTGCTTCATTAATTATCTTTTTAAAATCAATATCAACTGAATATCCATACTTGTCTAGTACTGGTAGTAATACTTCTAATGGTGCATTCCCAGCTCCAGCTCCAAATCCTCTAATACAAGCATCAATGTAAGTAGCTCCATTTTGAATTGCTACTATTGAATTGTGTATAGCATAATTTAAATTATTATGCGCGTGGAAACCAACAGGTATACTTAAAATATCTGTTAAAGTACTAATTCGTTCTTTAACATCACTAGGTAAATAAGTACCAGTTGAATCCATTATTACAATTGCTTGTGCGCCATATTCTTCCATTATTTTAGCATTTTCTGCTAATTCATCACAAGTAGCTAAAGCAGTCATCATTAATACACCAAATACTTCTTTATTATTTTTACTTAAATATTCAATATGTGATTTTGTAACTGTTGCTTCAGTACAATGGGAGGCAATTCTAAAAACATCTACACCAACATCAATTGCAGGTAGAATATTTTTTTCAATTGTAGCTATTCCAGGAATTACATGAACACCTAATTTTGAATTAGGTAGGTTTTTTCTAGCTTCACATAACATTTGATTGTCAGATACAGCTGCTTCACCTATTAATAAAGATGAGGCACCTAAACCATTTCCATGCCCTACTTCAACAATTGGAACCCCTGCACTATCTGCCGCTTGACAATATCTCTTAATACTATCTAGACTAATAGTGTGTTTTACACTATGGTTTCCATCTCTTAAAGATGAATCTGTAATTATAATATTGCTCATAATAAATTTTTACTTATTTCAATTGCGGCGCAATTAATGATATCTAAATTACCAGCATATTCAGGTAAATAATCACCTGTACCTTTAACTTTTATACTTAATACTAAAACATCATTATTAATAGTTGGAGGCATTACTAATTCATAATGTGGAATATATTCTTTTAAACGCTTAATCGTTTGATATATATCTTTATTTAAACTTGTAAATTTAATATTTTCAGCTTTAATAAACAAAGTTGTTTGCATATCAACTTGTGGTATAGCTGGGTTTAAATTAAGAATAACTTTACAATTGTTACAACCTGTAAATTCAGATATAGCACGTTCTGTAGTGTGAATATAATTATCAATATTTAATCTGGTAGCCATACCAGCACTATCAGATGCTATTTGGGATACTACTTCAATATATTCTAAATCACAATGTTTAGAAATTACATTTAATAAAGGAGTAGATGCTTGCCCACCACAAGTAATCATATTAACATTACCTCTTGTTTTAATAGCTTCGGGATTAATAGTTGGTACACATAAATCTCCTACTTTTGCAGGTGTTAAATCTATTACTTTTACACCTTGTTTTTTAAATACTTCAGCATGATTTTTAGCATCAATAGCATTTGTACAATCATATATTAAATCACAATAATTAGGATTATCTATAAAAAATTGAATTCCTTTATCTGTTACATTTATACCTTTTTCTTGTGCTAATTTAATACCATTAGATGACATTCTTCTCCCAGCAAAAATAACTGGTTCTATAAAATCTGTTTTTATTAATTTTAATAATAAATCAGTACCAATATTACCTGTACCTATAATACCTGCTTTTATCATCTTTGTATTTGATTTGATTTTTCACTTAATTTTACTAGCATACTTTTTTCTAAATCTTCTTTAGATACTAAAGGAGACATTTCTTCAATTGGTGGAGCTAATATGCTATTATCTTCTTTTAATACACCTTTTACTTTAGGTAAAAACCCTTGTTCTGGATCCATAAAAACTTCTAATACTGCTGATGTAGGGTAGTTTAGAAATTGTTCTAATGTTGCATCTGTTTTGTCCCAATCTTTTAATTTAAAATAATCATAACCTAAAGCGGGAAGTACTTTACTAAAGTTAGGTAAACCAATACCTGTTTTTTTATCTACACTAGCATAATTACCCTTAAACAACATTTTTTGAGTGTGTTTAATCATTAAATATCCATCATTATTGAATATTACTACTTTAACATTAAACCCATTTTCAATTATAGTATGTAATTCCTGTAAATTCATCATTATCCCACCATCACAATTTAAACATAATATATCTTGGTTAGGACAAGCAGCGGCAGCACCTAAGGCACCAGCTACACCATATCCCATTTCACCTAAACCTAATGATGTAAACATCGTTTGATTTTTCTTTAATTTAATTGATTGATGTCCACTTAATAAGGCTGTACCCATATCAGTTACTATAACATGATCATCTTTTAAATGATTTGATAATTTATCTATAAACTGATATGAATTAAGATATTCGCCATTATGTTTATGTTCTTCACTAATCCAAGGATATGTTTTTCTTATAGAATTACAATATTCTGTCCAATTAGAATTTATAGGATTAATAGATTTAATATTTGATAATAATGAATCTAATATATCACCACAATCAGCTTTAAAGAATTTATCAACTTTATCTAATGGAAATTGAGGAGTATCAATATCAATAATTATAATCTTACCTTCTCTAACAAATTCATCAAAATTGTAACCTGTTTGAGGTAAAGCTAATCTACTACCTAATACAATTAATAAATCACAATTTTGAACTATAAAATTTGAGGCACGTTGTCCATATAAACCAAATCTTCCATAAAAATTTTTATGAGAACTACTTAATAAATCAATACCTGACCAAGATAAAGTAGTTGGTATGCCTGTTTTATTTATAAAGTCCATAAATTTCCATTTTGAACCTGATAGTCTAATCCCATGGCCTCCTAATATTAATGGTTTTTTAGCTTTATTAATTTCATTAATTATATAATCTTCTGTTTTAAAACTTAGTTCAATTGTTTTATTAGTAGTATCAATAGACCATTTTTTAGGAGCTATTTTTTTAGCTTGAATATCAAAAGGTATATCTAATAAAACAGGACCTTTTCTACCTTGACTTGTTATTTCATAACATTTTTCTAATTCATTTTGTATATTATTTTCATCAAGTAAACAATGAGAATATTTTGTAACATCTTTAACCATTTTAGCAATGTTAAAACCTTGTGTTCCATACATTCTAAGATGTTCTTGTTCTTTTACATAAAATGAAGATTCATTACCAGATATTATTATACCCGGAATTGAATCAGCCCAATTACTTACTATTCCAGTGATTGAATTAGCAGCACCACCACCTGCTGTTACTATTGTAGCAGATAATTTTCCAGAAGACCTATAATAAGCACCCATAGCCATTACAGCGGCTTGTTCGTGATGTACATTAATTATTTTAGTATAACCTAATTTACTAATAGAATCAAAAATATGTGAATTAGCGGAACCTATAATTCCGAATACAACCTTAATTTCTTTTTCTTTTAAAAATTCAGCTATTAAATCACTGACCTTTACCATATAAAATTATTTTTATAATATTCTACTATATCTGGTAATTCTTTATCAAATATAGTTATTGGTTCCCATCCTAAAGCTCTTAACTTATCATCATTTAAAGCATATCTAACATCTTGACCTTGTCTAGAGTAGGATAAATCTAAATATTTACCATTTCCCTCTGAAAACATAGGAAATTCTATGTTCATTGCTTTGTCTGCTGGATAGTATAATGTAATAATTTTTGTTACAGTATCCAAATTACTTTGTTCGTAACCACCACAAATATTATAAATTTCATTTTTAACACCTGATTCAATGATTGTAATTACTGCCTCAGCTGTATCACTAGCATGTAACCAGTTACGAATTGGTGTTCCATCATTATGTAATGGAATTTTTTTACCTAAGGTAAGGTATTTAATTGATTTAGGTATAAGTTTTTCTACATATTGACCAATCCCATAATTGTTAGTTGGCCTAAGAATTACATAAGGTAAATCGTAAGTACGATTCCAAGCTGTAATTAATTGATCAGCAGCAGCTTTAGTTGCTGAATATGGGTTAGAAGGTTTAAGTATATCTGTTTCAATATGTTCTCCTTCTGTTATATCACCATAAACTTCATCTGTTGAGAAATGTAGTAATGTAGGTTTTTTAGGACCCTCTGCTCTATAATTTTTTATTAATTCAAGTAAATTATGTACACCATTTACATTTGAATGTAAAAAATCTTCACTTTTAACTATTGAATTACCAACATGTGTTTCAGCAGCAGTATTAATTACATAATCACACTCGTATAAAAATTTTAAATCGTTTATATCGCTTTGTTCAAACGTAAACCGTGGATGGTCTATAAATTCATTATAAGCATCATCAAAGGAAGCATATGTCATTTTATCAACACCATAAACGTGCCAACCTTTTTCTAAACATGCCCTAGTTACATAACTACCTATAAAACCTAAACAACCTGTTATATAAACTGTTTTATTTATCATATCCAAAAAATTCTTTTATTTTATTACAAACATAATCTACATCATCTGTATTCATACCATGATGGGCACCTAATAAAAATCCATTTTTCATTACCTCATCTGCAACTGGAAAATCTTGTAAATATTCTCTGTATGCTGGGTGTCTAGTAACATTACCAGCAAATGTAACTCTTGTTTGTATATTTTGTTCTTCTAAAAATGTTAATAATTCTAATCTACGTTCTGTTTGTAATGGTATTGCTAACCAATTTGGTTTAATACTATCATCTGGTAGTAATATTTCTCTAACTCCAGAAAGATTATCTAAATAACGTTCCACATTTTTACGTCTTACATCTTTAAATGTTTGAAATCTTTCTAATTGAACTAAACCAAATGCAGCATTTGCTTCAGTACATTTCATATTATAACCTAAAACACCATATAAAAATTTGTAATCATAAGGAATACCATCTACATCATGTGCAAATCGTTCATCCATATTTTCACTATTATCACCAATTCTACCCCAATCTCTATACATTAAAGCACGTTTAACATATTTTTCATCATTAAACATTACCATACCACCCATTCCACCAGCTGTAATAACATGTGAGGCATAAAAACTGGTTGTTGACACATCTGATTGTAATGTTTCAGTAACTGTATCAGCTGAATCTTCAATTATAATAATATCATCTCTGTCTATTCTATTTAATTGAGTTCTTAACATAGACCAATTTGGTTTATTACCAATTAAATTAGGCACCATAATAGCTTTTGTTTTATCAGTAATAGCCTCTAATATTTGTTCTACACTTGGAACATAGGTATTTAATTCACTATCTATAAATTTAGGTTTATAACCTAATTGTAATATAGGAGCTAATGTAGTTGAGAATGTAAGGGCAGGAGTAATAATTTCACTTCCTGGTTCTAAATCTAATGCGGCAATTGCTAATAAACATGCTGATGATCCTGAATTAACAAAAACACCATATTTTTTACCAAATTCTCTAGCTATTTTTTTCTCAAATTCAATTGATTTAGGACCAAATCCTGCTAACCAACCATCTCTAAGTGATTGTTCTACTGCGTTAATTTCTGCTTCACCATAAGATTCAAATTTATAGGGAGCATACCAAACTTTTCTTCTCATATTATATTATTTTCTTTAAAAACTTTAGTTATATAATCTACTATTCTTTGTTCGTAATCAATATATTTTAATGCTGATTGGAAATTTTCTTCTATTACATCTGACATAGAATCATATAATTTAGGATTTAAATCATTAATTTGATAAATTATATCATCTACATTTTCAACACGTATAATTCCTGTAGTATTAAAATGTTTTTCTATATTTGAACAACCCCAATATACGGGAATTGTTTTTAATAACAATAAATCTAATATTTTTTCTGTAAAATATCCTCTATGTGATGTATTTTCTATTGCCACACCATATTGGCTATTACTAAATATTTCAACTTTACCCATTCTAGCATTTTCAATATCATTTCTATTACCATAAGTGTGATGAAATACTTTATCTATTTTAATTTCATCTTTTCTAGCTAATAATTCATGTCTTAAACTATGACCATATGTTTTATTTAAAGCACCTGCTAAATGAGATACTTGATATTTTTTATCATAAGTTTTATTCCAAAAATGAGGTATCATCCAAGTATGACCAAAAGGTAAAAATGCCGCTTGCTCACAATTATTCAATACCTTATTATCCCAAGTTAATATAATTGAAAATAAATTTTGATTCTGAATTGCCCAATCATGTAGACCAAAATATTCATTTGGTTCTTGCAATACTAAAATATTTAAATCAGTTAATTCATCTTGTGATTGTGGTATGTCATCTACAAATAATGTAAAATCAATATCTTTAAGATGTTGCATCTTAGATTCAAATACTTTAGCATCAAAATGTTTAATTTTTAATTTCATAGTTGATAATAGTTTTTATCCCATCTACCTTTTATCCCATTATAACAAGGAATACTTACTGATAAACGGGATTGGTTTGGAAATGCAGCATGGTAAATTCTAGGGGGAATATATAACATATCACCAGGAAATAAAGTAGTTTCTATTATAGGTATAAGTTTATCAGGGTTTGGGGGTTTATTAAGATTTGAGAATAATAATGAAATAGAGTTTTTATAGATTTTCCAATCACATTGCCCATAAGTTTGAATAATAAAATTAGCAGGTAAATCATAGTGATAAGGAAAAGAAGTTGAATTTGTTCCTTTTGAACCATAAACATGAGCACCTGTTGTAACAGGAAATAAAAATTCTAAATCTTTACATATAGATCTAATATAACTATTTTGAATACTATATTTTTCTATAATAAAAGTTTCACCATTATTAATATTATCATGTATAAATTTTTTATTAAAATATTCGCCATGCCAAAGTATATTTTCTTTAGGTATATTTATTTTTTCGTTATTTTTAATAATTTCCCAATTACTTTCATAATTATTTAAAGCATTTTCTACATCAACCCAAGATAATAACTTTTCAGGGTTAGGTATAAAATTTTTTAATAAAATAGGTTTATCATTATGGATTAGATCCGCTTGATTTTGAAATAAATCCCAATTTATACTTGTATTATAATTCATTCATCCAATATTCAATCATTTCATCTATCATTGTCTCAAACGTGTACTCAGCTGTCCAACCTAATTCTCTTAATTTAGTTGAATCACCTTTTAAATCTTTTAATTCTTCAGGACGTAAGTATTTAGCATCTGTTTCAACATATTGTTTCCAATCTAAATCTAATTTATTAAAAGTATATTCTACTAATTCTTGTACTGAATGTGAAATACCAGTTGCACATACAAAATTATCTGGTTTGTCTTGTTGTAGCATTAACCACATTGCTTTAACATAATCTTTTGCATGCCCCCAGTCTCTTGTTGCCTGCATATTACCTAATGTTAATTTATTACGTAATCCTTTTTTAATTTCAACTGCAGTTTTTACTACTTTATTAGTTACAAAATTAGTTCCTCTTCTTGGTGATTCATGGTTAAATAAAATACCATTTGAAACAAATAAATTATATGAATTTTTATAATTATTACAAATATTATAAGAATATACTTTAGCACATCCGTAAGGAGATACTGGTGATAATGGTGTTGTTTCTCTTTGATATCCGTCTTTATCTATATTATTACCAAACATTTCACTACTTGATGCTTGATACATTTTAACATCAGGTTTAGTTAATCTAATTGCCTCTAATAAATTTAATGTTCCTATACC
>Ga0208767_1002277_pt1 | contig 14654 bp, 11 predicted proteins | sample VirMetDEL_Mar_21_FD_184514 | JGI IMG/M metagenome (GOLD analysis project Ga0208767, IMG submission 184514) | Aqueous microbial communities from the Delaware River and Bay under freshwater to marine salinity gradient to study organic matter... | ecosystem: Environmental > Aquatic > Marine >... | reverse complement strand
ATCTCTATATAATAGTAAGATTAAATATAATATGGTTGTTGAGAATATGAAAACAACATATCCAGACGATTATACTGATGAAGATAAAGCAGTATACGATGACTTATATGAAAGAGGATCAAGAATGATTGGTAAGAAATTAAACAAATCTGATTCTTTTCTTATTGATTTAGCAATAAAAGCAACAATCTTTCAGATGAAAGGTAATCAACCTAGATTTACAGAAGATGAAATTGAAGATATGAAGACACTTCATAAAGATTTTATGAAACAAGGATTGATTGTAGAGACTCCACCCGATATTTTTTATGATGGTTTGCTTAAAAACAGCGAAACAGGTGAAACATATCCACACCCATTATCAAAAACAGAAGAAGAGTATTATCAAGAAAATTTAGTTGAAAAAACCGAACAATTAAAAATAGAATAGAAACTATACATTTTTTTTTCTCATTATAAAATAGTAAATAATTAATATAGAACTATGGCGATGTCACATGAAGAAAGATTAGAACTATTAAAAATAGCACGAGAAGCGAAGGCAAAAAAAAGACAAGAAAGATTAGAGAATGAACCAGTTAAACCAAAGGCAAAAGGCAGACCAAAAAAATCAGAAGAAACACCAGTTGAAGAACCAGTTGAAGAAGTTGAAGAAATTGTTGAAGAAGCACCACCACCAAAACCAAAACCAAAATCTTCAAAAAAAGTTTCAAACGCACCAAAAAAATCTTTAACTTTACCTGTTGATAAAGTAAATGTTGATGATGACACAAAAGTAGTTGAAGATGTAATAACTGAATATCAAACAGAAGTGGTAAGAAAACCTAAAAGAAGAATTGTAAAAAAAATAGTTTATGAGTCAAATAGTGACGACGAAATAATTGAAGAAGTCGAATATAAAAAAAGTGACAAACCAAAAAAAATAGTTAAAAAAGATACACCAAAACAAGAACAAAAAGAGATTGTAACCAAACAGAACTCACCTAGTAGTATTGCAAATATGTTTTTTAATTATTAAAATTAAAAAAACTTATCATATAATAGATAAAAATGGAATCAAAACAAATAGATAATAGATTAATAGAATTAATCCAAAGATGTGAAATTATGGTACAATTAACTACAAAATCTACATATTATTGGAATATAATAAAACAAATTTTTCAAATACCTTTAATATTTACATCAAGTGTGATGTGTATATTAAATAGTTTTGATAATGGTGATGGAAAAATGAAGATACCTAATGTGGTGGTTAATGGTGTATCTGTGTTACTAATTTCATATCAGTCAAACCTAAAAGTTGCTGAAAAAATGGAACTATACAAAAATTTATCAAATGAATTTTTGCAATTGGCACATCGGATAGAAGGATTAGACCATGAAACAATTGATAGAAATATGATAAATAATTTAATTGAAAAATATGATAGATTGATAATGATGTGTAATTTTGAAGATATACCTAAAAAATATAAATTAGAAATAATAAAAAGTAATCCAAATAAATCCTTACCACTTCAATTAAACGGAGCTAGTGGTTTAAGACCAAATAGTAGTAATATAAATTTTGATATAGTTAGTGAAATAGTGTAAAATATTATTTTGTTACAAAATTGATACATTTTAGAGATTTCTTATGTCTTGTTAAATGCCTTTTATCACTATAACAACCACAATTATCACATTTTACTATTTTATCTTTATTATCTTGGTTATATTCTTGTCTTTTTACAAAATTGATACATTTAAGAGTTTTTATATGTTTTCTTAAATGTTCTTTTGAAACAATAGAACCACAATTATCACATATAACTTTTTCTTTAAATTTTTCTTCATTATTAATACGATATTCTTTTGTTTGTTTTTTTAATTTATCGCAATTGTCATTATAATATTGCTTATTGTAAATTAATTTTCTATCTTTGTTATCTTGGTAATATTGTTTCATGTGTTTAGATATATGTTCTTTATTATCATTACGCCATTCTGCATCTGTTCTCGTAGGAATAGTACAATTTAATATTGATTTATACTCATCAATATATTTTCTCTCCATAATTTTCAATTCACTTTTGCTATTACAAGGATAATCTATAATTTTTGTCATAATCCAACAATCCCACCCATCATTCTCTCGTATGTATTTATAAACTTTTACATTATGGTTTTGATAAATAGGATTATTGCATGTTCTTTTATGTTCGCATTTTCTTCTACTAAAATTACAGCAACTTCCAATATAAACATTTTTATTATCATAATCATCTTGTTTTTTAATCATATAGATACAACCTTGGGAATAATCAGGCATTTTACTTTTCTTTACTTATATATAATGTTAAATATTTATATCATTTTTTTTATTATCTAATATTAGATGAAAAGCAATAACAAATCAAAATCAACTAAATCAATTAAATCTACAAAAATGACAAAAAATGAAAAGATATATTATGAATTATGTAGAAAAATGGAGAATTTAAAATTAGATGAAAAATAATATTATGTTATAATAAAAGATGAATATAGTTTATATTCAAATATTAAATAGTGATTTAGATGGTAAAAAACAAAGCAATTTTTTATGATAAAAATAGAAATAAGGTAAAAACAACCCACTTTGGTAGTGATGTTGGTATCACTTATAATATGCATAAAGATGATGATATAAAACAAGCATGGATTGCAAGACATAAAGTTAGAGAGAATTGGGATAATTACACGAGTAGTGGTTCTCTTGCAAAAAATTTGTTATGGAATAAAACATCATTATCAGCATCTTTTAATGATTATTTGAAAAAATTTAAATTAAAGAAATATTAAAATATTATCTTATCATTTATTAGAATAGAATGGCATTTTTTTTAACTGGTGCGGAAGCAATTTTAGACATGGCAGAAGGAGAAGTCGCAAATATCGCCTCTACCGCCGTTCCTTATTTAGAAAAAAAAGTAAAAGATACTGCTACCAGTTTTGTAGCAAAGGAAATAGGGCAATATGCTGATAATAATAAAGGAGGTTTTGTAGATATGACCTTGCAGAAAACCTATCAACAGCAAAACCACATGCGTAATAACCCAAGAAAACATGGTCGTAAAAAAAGAAGAATTTAAAAATAGTACATTTCTTTATTTTTTTATAATTTTTAAAAACTTTTTATAAATTTTTATTTTTTTTAAGAAATGTACTTTTTTTATCAATCATAATATTCTTCTATAATTACATTCAACCACATATCAATAATCTGCGATGATTTAAACAATCCATGCTTTGTTGTGGTATCATCAAAACCACAAACCTCTAATGTTAAATTGTTAATATCTTGCTTATCAATTTCTAAAACACCTCCGTCATTATAACTATTAACAGAGTCATCTTTAAAATTTAAAAGAGTAGGTGTAGCATCTAAATCACTATTATAATACATTTGCTGGTTATATTTTACATTATTTAGTTTTACGATCCATGTATGCCCTGTAAAACTTCCAGCACCGGTCAATGAAACGGACTTCACTCTAATAATATTTTTATCACCTTTAACCTGTATTAATGGTAACTTGTTAAATACAAAAATATTTCTTTCGGGATTTGCAACACAATTTCTAGTATCTAGATAAATGCTTTTATAATTGCATTTACTACTTTTATTTAATTCATACATTTCTTATCTATATTAATATAATAAAAAAAAAATAATTTATACTCTAACTGGTTGTAATGTTTGAGAGTGTTTTTTATAAGCATGAAATACATTATCATCTCTTTTAATTTCATCAATTTCTTGAACTATTCTGTTATATGAATAATTAGTAAAATCTATATCCTTACTTTGGTGTTTATCATGTCTTAAAGTTTTATTAGTTTCATGTTCGGCAAAATAAACTTGACCGATAGTAGGATTAAAATTTTGTAAATTATTCAAGTCCATAGTTACACTTGTATTATATTTAACATTATGTTTTTGAGATGGGATTTGTCCTATTTGTCTATTGTGTGATTTATGTCTTTTATTAAAAAAATTTATTTCCATTTTTTTTGAAAGGCATATGGTAATTAGTATCATTGTATTTAGTAGTATTTAAAGTACCAGTTGGATACTCATGGATTTGAGTATTATATCCTAACATTCTTATCTAATATATGATGATATTTTTTTTATTTACTCTACGCTCACACTGCGTCCCTTTCCAACATGTAACACTTTCGATAATTTGGCGATGATAACTGGTACGACTGATAAGGTATTGTTAGCACCTTCAAAGTTAGCAGTCCAATTGATCGCACAAGAAGAACCAGCAGAAGATAGACCTGAAATGTAAAATTGATCTTTATCAATAAGTTCTAATGACTGCATACAGAACCCATAATATTTGTAGAAATGTAAAAGTGATACTACACCGGAATGCATACCATTAGCAGAAGCATCTACTCCCTCATATCCTAACGCATTTAAGTTATTTTGGAAGATTTCATATTTATTTAATGGAGCATAGTTTAGTGCTTTATTGTTGATGCTGAATTGAGAATCGTTGATGTGTTGTAAACATCTTTGTAAAGCAACAGTTGAGAAGAAACCATCACCATATACATTTTCACTTGCTGTTGCAGAAGCATTACCATCATAGGCAACAGGATCGGATAGGTATTTAAACATATTAGCGACATTTGTTTCACCTGCACCAGTTCCAAGAGAACCATAAGCAACCATAGGTTTTGGTAGAGTTTGAGGGATAATTGCTGTTCCTAATACATGATCTACGGAATTTGCAGATATGTAGGTAGTAACATTAATACCTGCTTTCTTTTGAACGGAAGCAAATTTAGTTACAACATAATCATTGAAACCGATTTTAAGTTCTTTATCCATTATGCTATTGTAATACATATCATCGCTGAATGATAATGCTTCAACATTGCAGTAGATATCGCTTATAGAATAGGTATCACTAGCGGTGTATGTTGTAGATGAACCTTCGGCAGTACCAGCGAGAACTTCATAATTGGGACACCATTCAATAGATAAAACACATTCGCCAGTTAAAGAAGTTGGTAAGATTTTTGTGGAAGCAGATCCTAATAAACCTAACCAGTTGTTAATACAGAATTGCATATTAGTTTGGTTAGTTGTAGATGCTAATAAAGATGAAGCACCTGTAATCGCAGTTTGATCCGATGCTCCTACCGCTTCACTCCATAATATAGAGTTATCTAACCATTCTCCACCAACACCTTTTGAATAATGTTTGTTATTACAATCAGCATAAATGTTATAAACAAGGTTATAATCATTGATGATTGCTGCATTAGTATTGTTGATAGATAATGATAATCTTTTAACAAATGATGATGCATATCTCGCAGGAATTGTGGGATTAGAACCAGACATTGATACTTTAAAGAATAAAGCAAATGAGTCAAGGTTTAGTAAAGCACCGATAGGTAAGCGGATATTGGTTATAGTGCTTGGTGAGGCGTCGGTTCTATCTGCTGTTACCTTGATTAGATTCTTAGATAACGAGCCAGAGAGTTTAGAGAGGTTATAGAAGAAGGTCGCAGGGTATGACGCAGGGATGTTTTCGTACATTATATTCTTTCTAATATAATGATGAGAAAATAATTATTTTGTTATAATAGAAGAGAAAACAAAATGAGTTGGTATAATAATAACAATGAAAGTAGTTTTCAGGACTCAACACAAATCCAACTGGGAGGTTCAGGTGGTGGTGGTGGTGGAACTACAACAATAATACAAAATGGAGGTTCAACAGATGTTAATACTGGATATGATACCACCACAAGTGATCTAATTAGTTTAAGATTTGATGATCCTTATTTTAACTTATATATAACTAATAAAAATGATAATGGTCTAATTTATTTTAGAACAAAAGATAATGAAAATAAAGTAAAAATAGAAAATGGGAAATTACATTTATGGTATGATTATGATTTTTTTAATTCACCTACAATACTTTCAGGTTGGACTGATATAGTAAATTATTCGGTATCAAATAGACAACAAATACTCGGGTTAGCAACAAATGTATTAGCACTAGATGCTACAATTTATACTCCTCCAACAGGTCTGCTACCAAGATTAACTATAATAGAACCAATAGTAGGATTAAATAGTGCTAAAATTATAGATATTGAATCTAGATTAAATGCGATGGAAGTGGTAGATGGTTGGGAACAATCACAGGAAGAATTTGAAAATGCGTTAGATAGTGGTTTAGATGATTTAAGAAGAGATTTAGGAGAAAGAGGAGAAGAATTTGTAAATCTTATCCGTAATTCAGCATACGAAAATGGAGTAGCGATAAATATAACAAGAGCATTCACAGAAAGTAGAAGGCAATTAATTTTTAATTTTTTAACAGGAATGTTTACAGCAATAGGTGGTTTATCATTTGTAGCAGGAATTGCTTTTCAATTGTATGATAGATTAAAAACAAATGAATTAGATAAAAGCGAAACAGCGTATATAACAGCATACGAAAAAGCAAAAGATCAACCGATAGCAAGTGTAGAAAATTTATTATATAAAACAGGATTAAATATTGTTGAATCAACAAATAATAATTTTATAAATGCTGGGACTTATGATGTGAGTATAAGTCATAATAATACATTAACTATAACTATTAAAGATGTTTCAGGAACATTAAAAGCAGTAATAGATGAAGTTAAAGAAACAAGTGCAGGTTATGCTGTTAATGATATTATACAAATACCAAAAAGTAGCATAGGTGGAACAACAGGTAATTTAGATATAATAGTAGAACAATTATATAGCGAACTTCAAATAATATCATTAGAATTAGATAAAATTAATATTGAAAGAAATAATTTATTAAATAGAAACCGACGAAGACAATTTATACCTGATAAAAATGATTTTGGAAATGGTTTAAATGTTAACGAAACAACAACAACCGAAGAATCAGGCGAAAATTTAACACAACTAGATATATCATTAAAATTAGATACATCACAATTTGAGTATGATAATAGTGGTAATCTTCAATTAACCAATTATGATAAATTAATATATACATCACCAAATGGTAGTGTAGGTATAAATACAACAACACCATCAGCATCATATAAATTAGATGTAAATGGAGATATTAATATAGCATCAGGTAGTAAATATAAAATTGGTGGGGTTAATTTAAAATATAGTCATATTGAAGAAACACCCGATATTATTGATTATAGTCAAGACATAACTAATTTACAACAAAATCTTGGATCAGCATCAACCGAAACTGACCCAGCAACTGGATTACATTTATCAGTTGAAACTAATACTACTAATATTGCAAGTCATAGTCAAGACATAACTAATTTACAACAAGATATAAATGATATAGAACAGGGGAATGTAGTATCAGGCGAATTTCTCCTTGAATTAGAAAAAACTTTATTACCACAACAAACCACTTTATTAAATAACCCAGAATATACATTAGATATCGGTTATAAATTATCAGGAACATTTACAACAAATTATGAAGACTATTTTGATGTATATATAATGCCTAAATATCAACCATATAAACTTATTAATAGTGGAGATATGCTTGTAAATGTTCTAGAACCAAGTCAAGATTTTGTTTCTGCAACTGGCGAAATTGTTAACAGAGAAGGAGTGTCTTTCCGATCAAGTGTTTTAGGACAAATACAATATTCTTATACGGGAACTAAAACACAATCGTTGACTAGTTCCTTTTCAATAAAATTAGTACTTGAAGATTTTGAGGAAGAAGGCGAAAAGTTATTATTTTCATATTTTGGAAGTCAATTAAAATATTTAAAATTTGGTCCTACAATCCAATTTAAACATATTACTCCTATTAAAAAAGATTTTCTTAATGTTATAACTAATTCTAATTTGAATTTCATTGAGGATAATAAATTTACAAATTTTTCATATCCTAATAATACACCGCCACATTTCTCGGAAGACATGCTTTTAGTAAGTGATACTTCACGATATCCTAATTATTATGGTTCAGTTATGAATATTTTTAACGATAATGCCGTACAATATGAAATTTTTACACCAAAATTTTTCAAAGAAGTTTATTTTGATATCCGTCATATATCAGGATATACTAATCAAACTAAATATGAAGTATTCCTAACTGATGTTAACGATACTACATTTTCAATTGGTGTAATACAAAGAAGTATGAATTCAATGGAAACAAGTAGATTTACTTTCTATAATACTAATTTAAATAATAAAATAAAAAGAATTCGGTTAAATAAAATACCAATTGAGACTTGGTCTCCTTCTTCTCAACAATCAGTTTTAGGAGCAAATTTTATATACGATGAATATGATAGTTATACAAGTTATTTAACTAGTACTAAAAATGCAAGTATAGCAGGATTGCACGATGGAGAAATTTATTTAACAGTTGATTTTAATACGAGAATAGTTAAAATATATAGAACGGGTGATCCGCTTTTCGGTGGGACATTACCGATTGTGACTACTATTGATACAAATCTTTCAACAACATCATTTCCTGATTATGAATTTTATAATAATTTAAGTAGGAATATACAATTTGGTGATACCATCGCAAATAATGTTAAATTTAATAATGCTGGGTTTAAATTGAATACCGAATGGAGTATGAATGATATTTTGAATATTTCAAAATTATTAAAATTTCAAAGAGTATGTAATGTAAGAGATGCTTTAATAGCAAATGATATTTATGCTAATAATTCTCTTTATTTGAATAATTATAAAATTGAAGTTAATACATCAGGACAAATATCAAGTTCTCGTCGTAGAACAGATATTAGCGATGGTTTAATACAGGATGAAATAGATTATATTGGTATAAATGTTTTTGAAAATACTCTAACGGGAACTACTCCTGAAAATTTAAAAACTATATTAAATATTGGTACTGGTAATTCAAGTTGGTTAGTAAATCCTAATGATGCGAATGAAATTTATTATAATACTGGTAATGTTGGTATTGGTATTGATAATCCTAATTATAAATTAGATGTTGTTGGTGATATTAATATATCATCAGGTAGTAAATTTAAAATAAATGGAAATGATTTAAGTTATAACGATTTAACAGATAAATTAATATTTAATACAAATGATTTTGAAATAGATATTGATATATTTAGTGGTGATGAAACAATAATTTTGAAAAATCCAAATGCTTGGTCTTTAAATGGTAATGATATTTATTATAATAATGGTAATGTTGGTATTGGTGCAGGAATGACAACCCCTGCATTTCCTCTTGACATTTCAGGAGGAGTTAATATTACTAATCAAGGCGACCAAGCATTATTATTAAGATTTAATACTGAACGAGCTTGGGAATTTAAACAAGGTGGAACAGGTGATTCAAGCGATTTAGTTTTAAAAAGTTCAACTAATTCTAAAAGTTTTAAAATTAATAATGATACTGATGCAAATTTTGTAAAATTTTATGCTAATTCAACTGCTGGAAACTTTTGTTGTTTCAGTGATAAAGTTAGAATTGGTGATATGATTAATCCCTCTCATACTCTTGATGTTGCTGGTGATGTAAATATAGCATCAGGTAGTAAATATAAAATTAATGGAAATGATTTAAGTTATAACGATTTAGCAGGAACTCCTCCTGCATCATCTCAATGGACTACAACAGGAAATAATATTTATTATAATACTGGTAATGTTGGTATTGGTACTAATAACCCACTAACTAATTTAAATATATTAGGAACAGATACGAAAATTAGAGTTGTTGCGACAAATACTAATGGTTCTGCTGGAATTCAATTATTAGAATATTATAATGATACTCAATTAGGAGGCGAATTGTATTATGATGGTGTAGAAAATACTTTAAAAATCAAAATGTACGACACATTTTTTGGAACAACTACTGAAATAGATGCATTAACTATAAAAAGAACAGATGGAAATGTAGGTATTGGTGTAGTACCAACTGATTATAAATTAGAAGTAAATGGAGATGTAAATATAGCATCAGGTAGTAAATATAAAATAGGGGGGGTTAATTTAAAATATACTGATATTGAAGAAACTCCATTACCATATACTTTACCACCAGCATCAGCAAGTGTATTAGGAGGAGTAAAACAAGGTAATAATATAACTATTGATGCTGATGGTACTATAAATGCATCTGATAGCTATGAATTACCAACAGCATCTGCTTCAACATTAGGAGGTGTTAAAATAGATACTAATACATTACAAATTACTGATAGCGTTTTGAGTGTAATAGGAGGTGGAACAACTATTCAAGAACCAACAATTCCAGTAGATGAAAACTTAACTACTGCGGTAGTAGATACTGAATATAAATACATTATATTTAAAAGTAGTACTACTACTCAAAATTATGTTTATAATATAACATTTAATGACATATTAGGAACTGAATGTGATATTTTAGTTGTTGGTGGTGGTGGTGGAGGTGGTGGTGATAATGGAGGAGGTGGTGGAGGTGGTGGTGTATCGTATCTACAAGGTGCTTTGATACCAGCAGGTGATTATACTATTAGCATTGGTAGAGGAGGTGCTGGTTCAGTATGGAATGCTTTAAATGGTTATGATAGTAGTTTTTTAGATAGTAATGGTAAGGGTATTATAGCAAAAGGTGGTGGCGGTGGTAGAGAAGGTAGGGATGGAGATGCTTCAAATGGAGGCGATGGAGGTTCAGGTGGGGGAGCAGGTGCTTATCAATTTAGTAGCCCTTCTGGTGGAAGTGCTATTTTGGGAACATTTGACGGAACATATAGCATACAATCTATTAATCATTATGGTAATGCTGGTGGTAGTGATGATACAGGAGATTTTGTTGGAGGAGCAGGTGGTGGAGCAGGAGGTGTTGGTTCTAATGGTTCATCACCAATATCGCAAGGAGGTCAAGGAATTATGATAAATATCATAGGTGATTATTATTGGGGTGGTGGGGGTGGTGGTGCAGTTTATAATATTAACAAAAGTTCATATGGAGGATTAGGAGGAGGTGGTGCAGGTTCATTAATTAATTCTACTGGAACAAGTGAAGCAGGAACAGGAGGTTTTAATGTAGGAACATACAATGATGGTGCGAATCATACAGGAGGAGGAGGAGGTGGTGGAGGATACGGAGGTTATGTTGGAGGTGATGGTGGGTCAGGTATAGTAATTATAAAATACAAATATGTAAAAGATGGTTATTCTACTCATTTACCAGTATCGTTAGCAAATACTAACTATTTAACAATATCAGGGCAAGAAATTACAGGCAATACAATACCAATAACAAGCGGAGGAACAGGTGCTATAACAGCATCACAGGCAAGAACTAATTTAGAATTAAGTTCAGTAGCATCAAGTGGTAGTTATAATGATTTGTCTAATAAACCTATTTATAATGTAAATCATTTTGATTTTAATACAGATATTATTTCAGGTAATAATACTGTTGATATCAAATTAGTTCCAATAGCAAATGGAGGAACAGGTGCTATAACAGCATCACAGGCAAGAACTAATTTAGGATTAAGTTTAGTAGCATCAAGTGGTGATTATAATGATTTAATCAATACTCCTCCATCATCTCAATGGACTACAACAGGAAATGATATTTATTATAATAATGGTAATGTTGGTATAGGAACTAATAATCCAAATAGTAAATTACATATATATGCCGATAATGATGTAAATAATAATTTAGTAAAAGTTTTAACATTAGAAAGACATTGTGATGATATAACAAATACTACTAATGCCGAAGGAGGTTATATATCGTTAGTAGTTAGTGATGATAATGCTAATTTTGCCGAAGCAGGAATGATATCTTGGAGAGCAGATAATATTGACGACCAAGAAGATAGTGGTAAATTAGGTTTTTGGGTAGCAAAAGATGATATAGTATATGAAAGATTAACTATAACAAAAGATGGAAATGTAGGTATTGATAAAAATTCACCTTCTTATAAATTAGATGTAAATGGTGATGTTAATATAGCATCAGGTAGTAAATATAAAATAAATGGAAATGATTTAAGTTATAACGATTTAGCAGGAACTCCCCCTACATCATCTCAATGGACTACAACAGGAAATGATATTTATTATAATAATGGTAATGTTGGTATAGGTACTGATAATCCACAAACACAGTTAAATGTAGTGAATTCAGGAGATGCTATAATAAAAATAACTAATACTGCTCTTACTGGAAAAGCAGGATTACAATTAATAGAATATAATAATAATGATACAATAAATGGTAGTGAAGTATTTTATGATGGTGAAAGTAATAGATTTAAAATTAATATGTTTGATGGGGGAAATGTGGTGACTGGAATAGCTATGAATAGAGCAGATGGTAATGTTGGTATTAATACTGCTTTTCCAACTGAAAAATTAGATGTAAATGGCGGTGGTATTAATATTACTAATCAAGGAAACGATGCAGTATTATTAAAATTTAATACTGAAAGAGCTTGGCGATTTAAACAATCAGGAACAGGTGCTTTATCTGAATTACATTTGCAATGTTTAAGTGATGGAAAAAATTTCAGAATTACTAATATAAATAATGAAGAAATTGCAAGATTTTACTCTTATGCTGGTGGATTTAATTTTGCTTGTTTCAGCGAAAGAGTTATGATTGGTAATATGAATACTCCTGTTTATACTCTTGATGTTGCTGGTAATATAAGATGCACTTCTTTATTTCAAACCAGTGATAAAAGATTAAAGAATAATATTCAAAATTTAAATTCAGTATTAGATTTAATAAATGGTGTAAATCCAGTATCTTTTAATACTGAAAATGATAATAAAACAAAATATGGTTTTATAGCACAAGAGTTAAAAAATATAATACCTGATATTGTGAATACTCCAAATGATGATGATGATTATTATTGTGTTGATTATGTTTCTATGATACCATTATTAACAAAATCTACACAGGAACTTCATAAGATAATTATGGAGCAAGAAAATAGAATTATGGAGCAACAAAATCAAATTGATATGTTAAAAGAGATACTTGCAAGAAATGGGATAGTATAATAAATTATATCATATTATAATAGAATACGATACTAAATGATATATGACTTTTATGTAGATAAGATCAAAAATAATAAAAATAATAAGTATTTAGAAATAAAACCTAGTTATCCAATTGAATTAACAGATAACCAATATGCGACAATAAAGTTGTGCGATTTTAAATATTTAAATAATTTATATAATATAAGTGAAACATTACAAAATAATACATTAGTATTAAAATCAACACAATATGATTATAATATAGTCAACATAGGAACAACGACAGGTTATATACAATTATCAAATGAATTTTATAAATCAGCACCAAATGAGAATGATTATTTAGATGATGTAACAAGTAGTTATAATGGAGGGATACATGAAATAAAAAGACAAACAGATCCAAATTATATAATGTATTATAAAGGAGCAAGTGGTAATAATATTCCAAATATATTTGATACTTCTACACCTGATGATGCTAACCAATCATTAATATTTAATGAAGTAGATAATGAAATAATTATAGAAATAGTAGATAATAGTGGTTTAAAAATAGTAAGAGAAATTGGTTGGAGTATGCATAGCATAACAGCATCAACTTACATATCTGGTATGACATTTGAAATTCTTGTATACGCTAGTAATGATAATGTAAATTATACCGAACTAACAAGCAATAGTGGTAATGAAGGTTACATAGATTTTCCTCTTAATCAAAACGGGAGTGAGGTTATATCAAATACGAAAATAGTAAATAACAATATACCTTATAAATATTATAAAATAAAAATGAAAAATATATACTATAACGAAGGAGATCCTGATTGGAATAATTATGTAAGTGTGATGAGTAATTTTAGATTAGCGGAATTAGATTTTAAGTATATTGATTATACATTAGATTATAATGTAGGTGCTTCTAGTGAGATTGAGTATGTTATAACTGATGGTTTTTATAACAGCAGTACAATTATAAACAGATTAAATAGTTTATTTTCAACAAGAAATTTAGTATTTAGTTTAGATAGTTATACTAACAAAATAACAATACAAAATAATAATGAAACTGCATATACACCATCATACATAATACCAAATGCAAATGGAATGTTAGAATTAAGATTTATAAATGAGAATATACGAAATAATTTTGGAAGTGATTTAGAATTAGTAGCATTACCTAATGGTGCTACTTCACTTAGTAATAATATCAATTTAACAAATTTTGCGAAATTAATTATAGCATGTGATCTTAACTTTGAAAACAAATCACAAAATGAATTAATAGTAGGAAACACAGAGGGGACAGGTGTGCCGAATATAATTGCTTGGATAAACGCAGATGGAATACCCCAAGCATATATTAATTATGTAAATTATGAGATGATTGAAACAAAAATAAGTAATAAGCATATTAATAATATAAGATTGATTTTTTATAATGAGCGTAGTCAAGTGTTATATTTGGATAATGCTTTGGTACATTTACAAATTAAAATTTATGAAAAGTAAGAAATCTTTAACCCTATACCCTCTCTTACTTAAACTTATTTTAGAGCATTTTAATATGTAACTTATTATT
>Ga0208767_1002275_pt1 | contig 14663 bp, 20 predicted proteins | sample VirMetDEL_Mar_21_FD_184514 | JGI IMG/M metagenome (GOLD analysis project Ga0208767, IMG submission 184514) | Aqueous microbial communities from the Delaware River and Bay under freshwater to marine salinity gradient to study organic matter... | ecosystem: Environmental > Aquatic > Marine >... | reverse complement strand
TTCATGTCCATGTTTCTTGTTGCTTCTCTTTTCATCTTTAAACAAGTAGATAGATTATCTTGTATTCTATGTTCTACAAGTTCTCCATTTATAAATAAACACAGTGCAAATACTAACTTTATCACTAGTGACTCCCATTACCATTTGCAAATTTAATATCTCTTGTTGCATCCTTTAATTTCTCTATATCTTTTTTTAATTTCTCTATTTCTTTTTCATGTGCTTTTAACATCACACCAGTATGAACATTGTCTTCTAATTGTTTTTGCATCTTTTCTATTTGAGTTGCCTGCCACTCGAGGATCATGAATTGCTCCTGATCGATGGGTTTTTGAACACTAGCCTCTAATAAATCTTTTTCAAACAATTGATTTTTAGTTTCTAGTTTATTAAGTCTTTCAATAACACCGAAAGCAAACCACGCGCCAACAATTATGGCTGCGATCAGACCTATTAAGTTACGTAACGGAAGACCGATACTTGTGTTCTCGTTGATTTTTATTGACATGATAGACACTCATCAGAATCTGAGTCTAATTCTGCTAATGCTTCTTCTTTACAATCTTGACCACAAAACAAATCTAATTCATCTTTTGGTTCAAATTCTTTTTCACATTGTTTACATTTTTTCATCATTGTACTCCTTAAATAACCAGTTAACATATCTCTTCCACCAAGATAATTTTTTAGGTTTAGATTTTAGCACTGAAGATTTGCATGTGCAACTATCACAAATACAATTATCACATTTATTTGTGTTTAAATTATAGCCTTGTCCATAACAATGACATATATGATTACAAGTTTTACAGATTTTTTTTACCATTTTTTCTCTTCTTTTTTAAAATTTTTATCCTACTTTGCCAACAATACTCTGTTAGTTTAATTGCATAAGTTTCAACAAAAGAAAAAAATTTATCAATGGCTGTAAAAAGACTATAAAAAAATTTATCGATCATTATATTCCTTGAAGTCTAGGGTCTTTAGAAGTAATATTCTTCTCCGCTTTTGGTCTAGCTATCGAGTCTTTACTTCTTTTTCTAAGTTGAGCAATAGCAGATTCTTTCATCTGTTTCTGTCTTCTCAGTTCTTTTAAATCTTTTTCTAAGTTCATTTGTCCTCCGTTGGTTCTATTTCATAGAACATTTTGTCAGAATCTTCTGTAACCCAGTCCGAAGTTTCAACATCCCAGACCGTATTTTGCACTTTATAGTCAGGCCAGCTGTTATCAGTAGTGTAGCTATTAACATGCCACAGAATGCGATTATTAGGCTGAGCTGCATAATTCCCGTTAGTAAGAGCCAGTATGTGTGCACACTTATGTTCTTGAGGAATTTCAGAATGCTCTGTATTGAGTATATTAGTCTCTGGATGAGCCCAGTCAATAGTAAATAAATACTGTCCATGATAAAATTTTTTATCTTTTCCTAGATATTTACCATCTATACCAGCCAACCAATCAAAGCAATGGACACTAGGCCAGTAACTAAAACAGTTCCACAACTGTAATTCGTTCGCCTGCATATCCGGCACATTGGCTCTGGAAAACTCTTTTTGAAAAAACGCTGATATAGGCAGACGCCAAAAGCATGCGCCGTTGGGAAGCATGATATTAAATAAGAGAGCGCGACCTGAAATAGAGACCAAACCAAAGACAACGCAGTCTTGCTCACCTTTTTTATCCATGTCCATATCATAGAGATACTCGGTCCTAATTTTGCAGTAAATAGGTGGTATGTTTGCGTTAAGATAGGCCATATTTTTATCCTTATATTGTCATCATCCATATATATCTCCCCAGTTTTCACCGGATTCATAATCTACTTTGTTTGGTACTTCAAGTTTAACAGCATTTTCCATAATTTCAATAATTTTATCCGCATGTTCTTTTGATTCTACAGATAAATCTAATTCATCATGAATTTGTATATGTGCTACAATTCCTTCTTTATATAAATCCACCATTGCTTTTTTAGTCATGTCAGCTGCACTACCTTGAATTAATTTGTTTAATGCTTTGTATGTATAAGCTCTTTTAATCCCTGGTCCATGTTCCTTGAGTGCATCTTCATGACTCATTGCTTTGTGCATACCAAACATATTAGGCTCCCATAAATGAAACCTACATAACCTACCAAGTAATGTTCTTATTTGACCCTGAGCTTGAGCTCTATTAGATGCGCTATTCATTAAATGTTTAACAAATGGAACTTTTGCATGATACTGATTAAATAGTTCATCGGATTTTTCTTTTGTTACTCCAAGTTCTGCTTGTAATTTAGTTTTACCCATACCATAAAATAAACCTAGGTTAATTGTTTTGGCTTGTGATCTAGGTATGTCAGCCATTTCTGCTACTGTTTGGTGAAAGTCTGTATTTGTATTATCGTTGTATGCATCAACAACATCATATACAGATGGAAATTTATGTAGAGCTGCATAGTGAACAACCAATCTTGGTTCTTGTTGTGAGTAATCAAAACAACCCCATGTACAATTTTCTTCTGGTAAAAATAAAGATCTTATCATTGGTCCAAGGTCCTTGTTCCTTGCTGGCAGTTGCTGTAAATTAGGATTAGAATAACTAAACCTTCCTGTTACAGTTCCACCAGCATCGGATCTTATCTGATTTATATCAGCGTGAATTCTACCTTTGTGTTCGAATCTTAAAATAGTATCAATAAATGTAGTATGTGCCTTGTTAATTTCTCTAGCTTGTGCTATTTTCTGAACCAAAGGATGAGCATGTTCAGAAAGAAAATTTTTAGTAAAGGATGGTGCCTGTGATTTTTCGGTTCTTGAATACTCTAAACCAAGTTTATCAAAAACTTTTGCAATACTTCTTGCCGCCCAAATTTGAGGATCTATTCCTGTTTCAGTTTTTACTTCATGCAATAACTTTTCTTCTTGCTGCAGTAATTGTGTTTTTAATGATAGAGCCCGTTCTCCATCTACTCTTACTCCTTTAAATCTCATATCAACTAGACAAGGAAACAAATCTGTTTCTAAATTAAAAATAGATTCTATATCTTGATTTATTATTTCTGTTTTAAATTTTTGCCACAACTCTAAAGTTAGTTCAGCATCTTTTTCAGCATAAGCTCCAACATACATTGGTGGTAACTTCCACATTTCAGCTTTAGGATCTAATCCTCTAGATTTTGCTTCTTCATTTAATGCAGCTTCATTTTTACCATGACCTAAATATTCCCAGGACAATGCATTTAAACTATATGCAAATCTATTCTCATCTATAAGACTAGCTGCAATCATGGTATCTACTATTAAACCATTGATTTTTATACCTAAATTACGTATCCAACATACATCATACATTGCATTGTGAAATATTTTTATAGAAGAAGTTGCCATGGTATCCGAAAACCATTTCAATACTTTTTTTCTATCCATGTTGCTTCCTGATCCATGAGCAATTGGAAAATAAAATTTTCTACCAGCTACAGCTACAGCAATACCTACAACTTCACCATTACCAATAACAGAACCAGATCCTTTAGTTTTTAAATCAGGATCTCTTGTTTCTAAGTCAACTGCAATTTCATCATATTGTCTTAGATCTGGAAACTCTTCCGGTTCAATCCATTCTGTTTGTGCTGTAAATATAGGTACTTTCATTATATTTTTTCCTTTAATGAATCTAGATATTCTTGATCTTCTTTATCTAATTCTTCTTGTTGCTTTTTACCAAAAATTTCCTCCCAACGTTTTTTATAAACATCGTTAGTCGGTCTTGATACACCGTCGTATTTTTTACCTTTTTCTTTTGCCATCCGTATCTTTCATTTTTTTAATTTCTAATTCACAGTAATGAATTATTTTTTCTAAATCTTGTATGCCATTTTTATTTTTATAACGACACACATACTTTATAACGTTTCCCTGGAAAAAGGAAAGGTCATTCTTAGAAATAAATTCATACGGCTGTATGTGAAAGTCTTTGTAGTGGCTCCCGCCTATCTGCTTATCTTGTGGAAACGCTTCGTTAAAGATATCTTTATTAGTCATATTTTTCTCCTTTATATTGTGGCAGTTGTTGATTTAACAGGGATGATAAAATATTTGGGAGTTGAAGGTCCCCGAACCAACTCTGTCTGTTAAGACCCGAAGCTGCCACTCTCCAGTTAGACAACCCTTCTATCCCGTTCTGTATAAAACTACAAAGAATAACCATATCGTTCCTTCTTTGGTTTTAATAAGTATAGGTTTTCTTTGGCTCTAGTCGAACCAACATACCAAACTCTGTGTTCTTCGTCTGCTTTTTCAATATTATTTTCTACAGACTGTCTAATTTTTCTAGCATTATCTAAAACTAAAATTACATTGTCACACTCACCACCCTTTGCTGCATGAATAGTTGAAACTTCTATTCGAGGTAGGTTGGATAATTTATCTCCATTAGACAACATTGTTCTTATATAAAAACATTCATCTTGGTCAGCTCTTGTAAACAAATCATACCAAAGAGCATCTTTGCCATAACCAAAATCATCCATACTATAATGTGTTTTATTATCCTTTATTTTAAAAAATGGGTTGTCGGGTAAATACTCATGTATTTCTCTTGCGTCAGCTAACGTTATTGTCTTACCTTTACATAATTCATTAAAATTTAATATCGCCTTGTAGAGTCTTGTGTTGTAACTTTTACCATACCTATCTTTAAAATATAAATTATTAGACCTTAATTGTTTTGATATTTCATCAGATCTATAAGTAGTTCTTGTTAGTATCAACCAATTGTTTTTTGTTAAATCAATGTGTTCAATGTTATAAATAAATTCCACGTTTCCTGGCGATCCTTTTTTTGCAAAATATTTTTTTTCTTTTCTTGTTTCTATTCTACTAACAATAACATTAGATAATTCTTGTATATTTTTAGGTACACGATTTGAATAAGGTAATACTACTTCTTCTGCAGGTTCATTTAAAAATCTTTTAACATCAGCTCCAGCCCAGGCAAAAATAGCTTGATCATCATCACCAGCTAGATAAATATCTTTTGATTTTTCTTTTAATACATCAAACATCATCCATTGTATTGGAGATAAATCTTGAGCTTCATCAATAAATACTACATCAAACTCTTTACATTTTTCTTTTTCATTTACAAACTTTGTAATCATGTCATTAAAATCGTAAAGATTGTCACCTTTAAAATGATTGTAATTTAAATAAATATGTCCTAGGGTTTCATAGTCAATTTCATTACTCCACTCATTGGTATTAAATTCTTCTTCGGGAGATATATTTTTTACTTTTGATTTGTTAATCAATTTAAAATACTCACTATTAAAATTTAAATAACCAGATTCATCTCCATTGTCTGTAACTCTTAAATTTAATTCTTTACCAATTTGTTCATAGTGAACTGGTTGTAATACAGATTCTTCACTCATACCTAATGTATGAAAAGCAAATGAATGTAATGTTTGAAAGTATTTTAGATCTCTTTTATCTAATTGAGGATTTCTTTCTAACATTCTATCTCTAGCTTCATTAGCTGCTTTTCTAGTAAAAGCAAAATAACCTATTCTATTTAGGTCTGTTCCTTTTTTAATGTATTCATCAACTAAATTTAAAAGTGTAGTTGTTTTACCTGTACCTGGAGGACCAAATATTTTTTTAATCATTAGAATATCTGCTCCTTAGTTTTAGTTTTTACTATCTCAGGTTTTGGTTGCTCATCAGATAATAGTTCTGGAAATTTATCTAATGATACCATAGTCACATTAATTGGATTATAAGAATTGGTATCACCTTCTTTCTTTGGAAATCTTTTACTTACACCAAACTTTGCATCAAATAATTTTGTCATTTGCTCAGCAGTTATTTTTCTATCCATCTTCCATTCTTTATTTTTTAAGGAATCAAAAAAACTTGAATAAACAAAATATGCAAGGCTACCTTCTATTAATACAGCGCCTGTTTTAAATGCTGCATAAGTTCCTGCTTTAGGTCCATGTAAATATTTAGATAGATACTCTTCCAATAACTCTTCATCTGAGGTACCTTTAGGTGGGGGTGTTGTTAATTTAGGTGGAAATAAAGTATCCAGTATATCTTGAAACTCATTTTGTTTTATTTTTGGTGGAATCATATCAGCCGCTGCACCAATGATTGCTCTTATATTATCTAGTTCTATTATTTGTTTTATATTTTTTGCTCTAACTTCTTTTGTAGTTTGGCCATCTGATAAAGTCACATTGAATGTGTATTGTGGTTCAGCATAAGTTATTTTTTGTAATCCTGATAGTGATGGGAATACTCTTTTTTTATCTGACAAATATCCAAATGTTCTTTTTCTACATTCTGCTTTCATACAAACTGGTTGTATTGGATCTTCATTACAAGTATGTCCTTTAGTTTCTTTACCCCAAGATTTTAATTTTTGTTTTGTTTTTGTTTCAGTCCAATCAATAACACCATTTGCTCCGGGTTCAAAATACTTACCTGGTGCTGCAATAACCATTTTCTCCCAGTCGTCTGGGTATTTCTTTTTAGCAAACACCATGTAGTTATATAAGAATCTATCTCTACCATCTCTTAATTTATTTTTAGTTAATATTGCAAGACATGGTGGTCCATCGTTAAATTCTTCTCCACCACCATTTAATAAAGATTTGGTATGTTCAATTGTAAACTCCTCCAATTCATCTGCACTATATGTATTAGACTCAGCAACCTGTACAAATTGATCAAAAGTAAATGTTGTACCATCTAAATTAAAACCCACTCTTTCAGTTTTATTATAGTAAGGTAAATTTATATACTGACCCATGTTCCATTTACCTTCCGAGTCTTTACCTAATTCAGTTTGTTTAGGATAAATTTCAATATTTGTTGGAAGTTTTAATGTAAACAATAAACCTTCTAGAAAATTTCTAATCGCAACTGCTCTAATAGGTTCTTTGGTAAATAGATATAAATGTAAACCTCCTGACTTAGATTTTACTGGAACGATTGGTAGTTTATGTTCAGCAATAATATCTAAGTATTTTTTGTAAGGAAAATTAGAATAACTATGTTGTTTGTCATCTATATCTATAGCACCAAATCTTGCTAAACCTTTGTCATCGCATGGTTGTATTCCTATTGATTGTTTACCATTCAAATGATCTAAATAATCTTGATCTTTAATTGGTGAATGAGCCCAACCATATACTGGTTTAGCTTTTCCTGTACTAGGGTCTATTTGTAATTTACTTAAATCAGCAGTACCAAAATCCCTAGATAACCCTGTAAATATTTCTATAAATTTTCTTTCTTTATTATCCATCAACTGTCTCTAGTTTGTGTGGGCGATTTCTCGCCCACGATTGTAAGGTAACTTAGTAAGGTGAAGCTTCTGATTTAGTACTTTCTGTACTCTCACCATGCTTAACTTTAACATCGCCTTTTGATACACCTTCAGCAAAAGATTTAGCTTGTTGATATATCGCAGCATCTTGTACTGGACCAACTTTACTAACTTCCCATCCAAACCATGTTCCTTTGTCATTAGACATCTGAGTTGTTTTCAACTTATAGACATGACTAAAAAACGCTGGTGTGAACATTCCGTTTTTGCCTTTCATTTTAATACTTGCCATCATACTATTCCATTTTCTACTAATCTTTAATTGCGTTGATTTCATGGCAATTAAAGCTGTAGATGGACTTTTACCTAAGACAACTATAAAATGACTCGCAGTCTTTTCAATATAATTACCATTTGGTAATCTATCTTTATAAGATGCGTCTCTTTTTGTTTGAGATAGTATATCACTAGAAGAAGGATGAATTCCTACTGGAGCACCAGAACCTTCGCCTCTATCTTGCCATTCAATGTATTCACATTTATAATGACAAGGAACAACGTCGATTCCTTTTTCTCCATCAAACAACTCTCCTGTTACAGAATTGTAAATCATGCCAGGTTCTGCACCTTCAACATATTTACCATCTCTTTTATTAACTTCTGGAGATAGTTGTCCTAGTATTTTTAAAAATGGTAATGCTAAATCTTCTTGAGTTAGATTATCCACTCCTTGGTTTGCATCTGCTTCAAACATATTTACAGATAGCGCACCTGCATTAACTTTTTCAGTTACTGCATTGTTTGTTCCTGTTTCTTGTTTCTTGGTTAGTGTTTCTTGTGACATATTTTTTTCTCCTTTATGCACGTGTTATTTTAGTTCTGTTTCCTGCGAACACATTAAAAAGATCAGAGGGCATATCATCACCCTTTTCAATACGCTCTCTGACCAATGCTTTAAGTGTCATAGGCTCAACCTTTAACTTTTGGGTGGGTTGATAACCTTGACCTTGCGCAAGGACAGCATAATCTGCCGCCTTGTTATCCTCGTTACGACCAAAGGAAACAGTAACCTCATTTTTAATAAGATCACCCAGGCCGTTTTCACGAAGCCAATTGAATGCTTCTTCCTTTTTATCTGCTGGAATTGAAGCACCATAAACTGGTTTAACTTCTACAGCTGAACCATCTGCTAGTTTCATTGTAGATATATTCATTTCTGTCATCATAGTAGGAATGACTTCACTTGAAAGTGTGTCTGCTTGTTTTTTCAATTGTTTTAAACTTTCTTCAGTTTGTTTAATTTTATCTTCTAGATCTGAAAGTTTATCAACTTGATCAGCTAAAGATTTTTTGTCATTATCAGTAGACAACTTTAATTGATCTTGTTTATTTTCTTCAAAGTCTATATTCATAGATTTTTATCTCCTTTGTTAAAGTTAGTATTTCTTTCTTAGCACTTTTAATTATTTTAAAAGTTCTGTATTTCATATAATAAAAATCAAAAATTTTGTCAAGATTAAAAATAAAAAAAGCTACCATAGCTAAAATATAATGTCTAAATTTTATATCCTTATCTATTTTAAAGGGGTTAATTTCTTTTATGTATTTTATATCTTTCTCAGTTGTTTTTATAAAATTTTCTAATTCTAACTTTCTTGCTTTCATACGATACAGTCTATTCTGTATTTTCCATCGTTCTTTATCCATCTTCTATGTTTCCTTTTTCGTATAAGTTTATTTCAACTGGGTAGTATGTATGTTCTTGTCTGTCCCATTTCAAGAGGTTATATTTACCTCCTGTCATGTCTGCGGCAATAGAACACGCTACACCTATTATAGCTGGATCACCTGTTAATAACAAATAATCTTTTTCAGTATAATCTTTTAAAAGTTTTCTTAACTTAAAAATTAAAGGACCAGGTGACAAAATAATTTGACTAAATTCAGGCAACAATGTGATTAACTTGCCATACTTTTGTGCACCCATAATATTAAATTTTGGTTTACCAGATCTAGTACCAGGTAATTCTTGTATTACATAAACTTTGTTTTCTTCCATAAAATTTTTACTTTCTCTTGACAAGTAATTAGCTTTTATTATATAGGTTGTCAATAGAAAGACAACAGAAAATATTATTATGAATTATAAATTTAAAACTAAACCTTACGCGCATCAAATAACTGCGTTAGAAAAATCGTGGAATAAAGAAGTATTTGCATACTTTATGGAAATGGGAACTGGTAAATCAAAAGTTCTTATTGATAACATTTCTATGTTGTATGACAAAGGTAAAATAAATGGTGCATTAATTATTGCACCTAAAGGTGTATACCAAAACTGGTACGACACTGAAATACCTGTTCACATGGCTGATCATATTGAAAAAGATATTGTGTTATGGAAAGCTATGATCAATCAAAAACAACAAAATGAATTAAATAAATTATTTAAGTCCACAGAAAAATTACACATACTTTGTATGAATGTAGAAGCTTTTTCTACTAAAAAAGGTTTAGATTTTGCAGCTAAATTCATGAGTTGTCATAATACATTAATGGCAATCGATGAGTCTACTACAATCAAAAATCCTGATGCTAAACGAACTAAAAATATTGTAGAGTTAGGTAAGCAAGCTAAATACAAAAGAATCTTAACAGGTTCTCCTGTTACTAAATCACCACTAGATTTATATAAACAATGTGAGTTTCTTGATCCGTATTTATTAGATTATGGTTCTTACTATGCATTCAGAACTAGATATGCTGTAATGCGATCAGCTAATTTTGGTGGTAGGTCAGTGCAAATAATTGTTGGTTATAAGAATCTAGGTGAACTCTCATCTAAATTAGATCCATTTTCATATCGTTGTTTAAAAGAAGATTGTTTGGATTTACCGGACTACACATACACTAAACGTGTAATTCAGTTATCTCCTGAACAAAAAAAATTATATCAACAAATGAAGATGTTAGCTTTAGCTGAATTAGACGGAAAACAAATGACAACTCAATCAGCTATGGTTCAGTTAATGAGACTCCATCAAATTACTTGTGGTCATTTTACATCTGATGATGGTACAATTAAAGAAATTAAGAATGAAAGATTAACTGCATTAGTTGACATATTAGATGAGGTTGAAAACAAAGCCGTAATTTGGGCTCACTATAGACATGATATTAATGCTATTGTTAATGCTGTTGAAAAAAAATTTGGTAAAGAATCTTATGTAACTTATTTTGGTGATACAACAAATGAAGAAAGACAGAATGCTATTAAACAAATACAAGATCCAAATAGTTCTGTTAGGTTTATTATAGGAACACCACAAACCGGTGGTTATGGTATTACATTAACTGGTGCTAATACAATGGTTTATTATGCTAACGGTTATGACTATGAAAAAAGAATACAATCAGAAGCTAGAATAAATCGTGCTGGTCAAACTAGAAAAATGACATACATAGATATTATTGCAGAAGATACAGTAGATGAGAAAATTGTAAAAGCACTAAAAAGTAAAATGAATATTGCGAGTAAAATAACAGGAGATGAATTAAAACAATGGATCTAATTATTTTTGCTAATGACTTATATAATTTAGTTCCTGTAACAAAAGAAATGTTACAAAATATATCTATACCTAAAGGTACAGATTGTTTTGATTTATGTAATATTATTAGAGAAAATTTTACTACTTATATTACTGATAAAAATATTTATATTATTAATAATACAGATTTATTTTATGGATGTATATGTGGAGATTAGTTTAAGAATAAATTAAACAGACCTGTTAAAGCTAATATAGTTGTAAAAGCTCCACCAATTATCCAATATAATAAATGATCTGTTTTAGTTTCAATCTTATCTACTTTCTTGTCTAATTTCTCTATATCATCATGCATGTGTTTAAGATGATTATCACGAATAGTTGAAATGTCTTTCTGTAATCCTGTTACGTGACCATATAAATCTTGAATTGTTCCATCCAATGTTTGAGGTCTACGTTTAGGCATTATATTGTATAAGTTCCTGGTTCAGTAATATTTCCTTGCTTCAACTGTTCAAATTCATACTCAGTCACATTTGGAGATATCATTCCTAAATCTATTGCTGTTTGCCTATCCATCATATTAAAACCTCTCATTTTAGAAGCATTAATATCTTTTTGAGTTACTTCTGCCATATATGGTGGAATATAATCTTTGGTTGGAATTGTTTCTTCGTAAGGAATCAATTCATCGATAGTATATGTTTTATTTGGTTCAATATCAGTTATAGGTTTTTTCATAGGTACCATTTGAGTTTTTTCTGTTCCTGTTTCTACAGGAAAACCAAATTCACTTTTATCTAATTCTAATCCAGTGGGGTCTATAACTTGTCCGTCTATCAATTGAAGTTTATTATATTGAGACATATCTTCATACATACTTGGTTTCTTAAATAAATTTTTTAATATTCCCGTAATTCCAAAATTACTTAAACTTTCTAAAAGCCCTGGTTTAAGATTACCTACTCTTGAATCTTCAGAAAAATATTCTAATTGTCCTGTGTTTGGATTTATTCTAGTATTAATAGATCCCATTTGATTTCCAAAACCTAGTGTTCTTTGAAAAAAATTAGGTCGAGTTCCATAAGTACCTCTGTAACCAGAAGCACCTGCACTAAATAAATCACCGAAGAAACTTGGTTGACCATATGATTTAAATTGTGAACCTACATATTGAGTTCCTTGAGGCGTGTTCACATATTCAGGAACAGCACCTTGTGCAATTTTATTAGATCTATAAGTATCTCCAGTTGGACTAGTAGCAGTAGTTCCTGTACCTGTCATCATTTGATAATAGTTTGTATCTTTGTAAGATGTAGAACCTCCTCCACCTTTTCCGGAAGAGTCTCCAGATTTTCCACCTGTCGATGCGCTATAACCACCAAGGTCTCCTTGTAGAGACATAATACCACCAGGTCCTCTATTTGGTTTACCTTTTAAAGATCCATATAAGTTTGCATCTAATAATATTTTTTGTTCTTGAGGGGTAATATAAGCTAATTCAGCTACTACGTGATCTGGATCTGATAACCATTTTTTAGGAACAGTTACAGTTTCTTGTTTACCAAGATAGTTAGGTCCACCACCTTGATTAGCTGGTTTAATTTTTTTCTTTTGTTTTTCAGTTAATCTCTGATCTTCGTAACTAATTTTTTTATCTACACTCATAATTAATCAAATAATAAATCTATTTTTTGTGCTGTTGGTAAAAGATTAAATCTTTGTCCAAAATTTTGATTAGATATTACACCAGTATTGACCGGAGTTCCAGTTATTTGTGATGGTAAATTTACTGGCGCTTGAGCCGTGGTCCCTGTGCCTTCAATAGGTCTTAATGGTAAGTTTCTTACCTCAGGTACTTCAGGTGTTAGTATCTCATTTATTAACTGTTCTAAAGAGTTTTTAGACTCTTCTAAATCATAGCTTCCAGCATCTTTTCTAATGTCATCGAATATATCTTTTATAACATCTATGTTATCTTCAAATAAAAATGCCGCATTCGGATCTTCTACTTCTAGTCGTTTAACTAAAGTTTTAAATCTTTCATCTGAATATGCAGGTGCTTTAAATTGACCTTTTAATAAAAGTCTTGTATCGGACTTAGTCAAACGTTGTTCTAATAATTTTCTTAAATCTCTTGTACTTATACCTAGATTTTCTGCATCTCTCAATGTTGTATACATTTTTTGTTGTGAATCAAAAGCCTCTAATAAATAATCTTTAAACGCAGATATTTTTTCTTCAGGTGTAGAAGCTGCGGAATAAGCAGTTCTTGCAAATTTACTACCAATATTTTGTTTATCTTTATTGTATGATGTTAATATAAAAGGCATACTTGATAATGGTTTTACCTCTTGAACTCTAATACCAGACATCATCGCTAATAATTCATCTTTTGTATTTCTAGCTGTACCTGCATCCGTAAAAGTTCCTGTTGCACCTTCCCATACTCTAGCTGCTTGTGTGTAAGCTCCTGGAGCTAGACCACCCATAATATGATCAATACCTTTTGCAATTCTAGTTTGTAAATTATCTTGTGGAAACCATATCTTACTACCATTTCTTGTTTCACCATTTCTAACAATTAAGTCAAAGACTCTTTCAGTACCAATAGATTCAGTTACAAATGGTGCAAAGAATTCACTTAATGCACCTGGTCTTTTTGATACCGGGTCACCAAATAATGAAGCTAATATTTTTTGATCAACACTATCTTTGTTCAAAGATCCTTCTGCAAAAGATCCTAGTATTGCATTAAAAGGTCTTACTAATGAATCATATGGATTAGAATAAGAGAAATTAAAGTATTTAAATTTACCATCTGCATCTGCTTTTGATAATGGAATTAATGTAGCATTTCTTTCATAGATAGGAACAAATGATCTTTTAGCTGCATCCATTTGTTCTTGATCTACACCAGTTACATATTGTGCAGTTTCACTAACTACTTTACCAATGCCACCTAATGTTGCTGAAGCTCCAATAATTCTTCTAGCTCCCATTTGTCTAATATATGGATTTGAACTTGTTAATTCTCTTGCACCAATAGTTAATACATTAGATGTTGTTCTTAAAATTTCCGCTGGAAAAGCAACAAAGTTACCAATTGGTAGTCTTCTAATTGATTGAATAGCTAAAGGTACCTTACTATATGTAGGTATCGTATTAGTTACTAGATAGGCTGATACTTCTTTTAACGCTTCTTCAGCTGTTTTCTTTTGTCCTGTAAATATACTATTTTCTACAAAATCTTCTTTAGCAATAGTTCTATACCAATCTTTTACATTTGCTAATACTTGATCTGGTGTTGCTTTAGGATCACCAAGAGCTTGTCTTAATGCTGATTGATAAAATTTATCCGAATATACTTTCCATAAGTTATCACCACCTTGATATACATCTACAAACTTTTTAACTGTAGGAGCATTCATAAAAGATTCAAAACTTATAGCCCCATCTTTTGCTCTATTTAATATACCTCTAATTTCATTTACTTCTATATTTTGATCGATAACTCCTCTCTTAATCATATCTTCAATTTCAGCATTTAATTTAGCTAAATTAGTTTTAGCTCCAGTAAATATATCTTCAGCAACTAATTTCCATGAATCACTTAATGATGTTCGACCACCAATTAATCCACTCATTAATGGAAAGAAAGATGCAGTAGTTACGTTTCTAATTTGAGTCATTGGAGAGAAAATAGTTTTAGCTACCTGAGCTCCTGCTTTTAAACTCATTAATGATTTATAAAATGGAAAATCAAAAAAGTTATCAAATGCAACTTTAGTTTC
>Ga0208767_1002272_pt1 | contig 14689 bp, 16 predicted proteins | sample VirMetDEL_Mar_21_FD_184514 | JGI IMG/M metagenome (GOLD analysis project Ga0208767, IMG submission 184514) | Aqueous microbial communities from the Delaware River and Bay under freshwater to marine salinity gradient to study organic matter... | ecosystem: Environmental > Aquatic > Marine >... | reverse complement strand
AGGTATGGGCGTTCCTTGGTTGCTTGGTACTCACCGTATGCACTTGATTAAACGCACGTTTATAAAGCATTCTAAAGAGTGGCTTAATAGAGTTTTTAATGATAAGTATGAAGTATTAACTAATTACGTTATGGAAGAAAATACACTATCTATTCGCTGGTTAAAATGGCTAGGAGCGTCGTTTAGCGACTGTGACGTAGAAGGTTATAAACAATTTACCTTTTATAAGAAATAATCGTTATGTGTAATCCTCCCGCATTGTTAGCATTAGCCACGATTCAAGGCGCAGTACAATACGCCGGTCAACGCCGGATGGCTCGCCAGCAAGCTCGTTACCAAGCGAGAGCGTCAGAAGCCGAGCGTCAACGGGCAATGCAGGAACAATCGGCGATGCGTATGCGTCAGGCACAGGAGCAAGAAGCGGCAAATCGTGAACTAGCTGATGTGTCGTTAAAAGCTCGTGAAGCGTTGTCTAAGGCGAGAACAAGCGCGGGTGAAGCTGGAGTTAGTGGTGCGTCCGTTGAAATGTTATTAGACGATTACACCCGTCAGGAAGCGGCGTATAGAATCGGTATTACTCGCCAACGAGAACTACAGGATGTACAAACAGGACTCGCTTTGACCGACGCTGGGTATCGCACTCAAATGCGTCAGATTGATATTAACCGTCCGATTAATAAACCGAGCTTCTTGATGGCGGCTGCGAATACTGCCATGAACGCCGCTCGTGCTTACGCTACGGGTCAACAAATACAGCAAGGCAAGACTTCCTAATATTATGGCAACTATAGACGACCTGGTAAAAGCTACGCGTAATGCTCGCGTTCAAGTTGCGGATCTACCCGACGCTCCAAAGCTTCAGCCTACAATCAGGAGCGGAGGTCAGTACACCGTTGCCGTACAACAAGCGGGTCGTAATAAGCTTATGGACTTAGCTGATGCGTTGTCCAAGGTTAATCCTATTCTTCAACAATTCGGGGCCATACAAAAAGCAGAGCGTGAATATCAACGCGAACAAGGCGAGTTATTTGCGATGGAAAAGCCTGAAGAGGCTATGGCTGAACTTGAGGCTCAACGTGATAAAACGAAAAAGGAACTGCGTAAACTACGGGAACAAGGCGTAATACAAGAAGCGTTTGACCCTGAGTTCCTACTCGGTATTAGAGCGGCTAGAGCGAAGGTACAAGCGAAAGAATTTCGTAATCAATTACTTACAGATCCTGAACTATTACAAAGCGAGAATCCTGTGGGCGTCGCTCAAGAACGCATCGCTGAGTTTTTGCAAGGTGTTGATAGTCAATATGCTAAGGAGTCTGTTGCTCCGATGTTAGACTCGATTGGAAACGAGTTTGTAAACACAGTTACAAGACAGCAACAAGACGCCGCTATAGCCCAAGGTAAGACCGATTGGTTGAACATGGCACAGGATCAGTTTAAAGCTTGGGAACAAAACGAAGCGGATCTTAACTCGCCTGAGTTCCGTGAGTGGTTCAACGATTCTGCCGGTGCTTTCAAAGGTAATCGTGAGTTCGTTCTTCAGGAAATGATTCAGCCTATGCTGATGGATATGACTGAGCGTGGAAACGCCGCTGGAGCGATGCGTAAAATCCAACAGCTTAAAGATTGGAAAATTAACGACAAGGGAGCGAAGTTTATAACCAGCACAATGCAGGATTCATTAAACGCATTGGAGCGTACCATTATTAGTCAGGGAGCTTATTGGCAACAGCAAGCAGTCACGACTTATAACACAGTATTAGAGGATGCTACAGCTCCGTTTGATACTGAGTTTTTACAGCGTTTAAACGAAGGTAAACCTATTACTGAAAACTTCTTTAAGGATTGGTCTAGTCGGACTAGGGACGAGTTAAAGGCTAAGGGTGTAAAACCTAATAACATCGAAGAATATATAACAGGAAAACGGGAAGAAGCTAATAAGAGTTATAACCGTCAAAAGGTGGATACCGTAGCTACGGACTCTGTTGTATTAGGGGCGATTCAAGGGAATTTAAACTTAGGTATTGATCAAAGAAATGCGATTAATATCGCCCGTGATAACGGAGAGTTAAGCCTATCTGATTATAAAGCTTTATTGAAAGCAAACAGCGAAGAAACTGACTTTGAGGCGAATGTAATGCGTCGTCAACCTGTTAGAGATTATTCGGATATTATCGAAAATAGATTTAGTGATAAGGCAATTAAGGACGGTATACCGATACCTACGGTTGATAACTCGACTAATATCGTAAAAGATATAACGGGAATCACTAAGAAACAAATACCTGGTAATACATTAGGAACATTAAGACCTTTAGCTTCTAAGATATTTCGTGATGAAATGCGTAAGGAGCGTGATCGTTTGATATTACAAGGGATGGGTCAACTTTCTCGTCCTGAATTAGATAGGCAGTTAGATGAACGCACTCCTGAAGTTTACAACAATATATCACCGCAGATTGAAGAAATGGTAAAGACGAGGTTAAGAACCGCTCAATTCAATTTGGGATCTTACTTCGATAAAGATTTATTAGATAGTTTTAAAACCAAAAGCAAGGAGCTTGAGAATTTAAACTCAGTCCTTCATCGTATAGGTTTTGAAGAAGACGATTACCAAGGAAAGGGTGAGTTTATTGATGCTTACCGAGCAAATCATATTGATTAATAATGGCTAATAAAATTTATACCGCCGAAGATTTCATGCCTCAAGACGAGGTTTTAGACACGACTGCAACTAGGACTCGTCAAGACATCTTAGACCCTGAAACGGAAGAAGCGAAAGGTTTATGGCAAGAGTCTAAGGCGATTGCTATGGAGACCCTGCCAGGTTTAGCTACAGGGATTGCCACGAGTCCTTGGCTACTTGCTGGGCCAAAAGGTTGGATAGGATATAGTTTATTAAATTTTGCTACAGGGTTTGGATCTAACACAATCGCACAGAAAATGCGTAACCCTGAAAAAGACACTAGCTTTAAGGAAGCGACTTTAAATGGTGCGTTTACTGCTGTTCCAGGTATAGGCCCAGCTAGGACTGCTAAGTTAGGCAAGAAAGGTTTGATGGGAGTTAGAGCTGGTGAAGCTGGATTCATGGCTGGCGGAGAAGAATTTGGTCGTCAGCTTATTGAAGTATCCGAAGGTGAGCGGAAAGCTTTAAGTCCGTTTGAAATTGGTTTTGCGAGCGTAATCGGTACAAGTCTAGGTGCGGGTATGGGGCGTTATGAACACGGTATGTTTAATCGTGCTGGTGTAAGCTCTGAGCAAGCTAAAAAGATACAGACGCGTATGGAAGCTCATGTTGCTGATCGTATCAATACCATTGATGATCTACTCAAAAAGAATCCTGAGCTTGGTGACGGGGAAATGGGTAGAGCGTTACAAAAGGAGCGTGAAACTTTAGCCGAGCAATTAACCGAAGTATCCCGCACAGATCGTAAGTACCTTGAGGAACTCCGAGCAAAGGCTCAGGTGAAAAAGGAAGAGACCGAAAAAGAATGGGCGGAGATAGTAAAGACTTATCAAAAACAGCCTGAAGTCGGTGAAGGCACGGTATTAAGACCGGTTAAAGAAGGCGAAGCACCTGAAGTAAAACCTGAAGTTGAAGCCGAAGTTACACCGCCGTCTAAGCTTACCAAGGAACAAAAGCTACAAGCTCTTGAACGGATGAAGATGAGCGATGAGGACTTATTGGATTATTTAGAAGGTAAGACCGATTTACTACCAATTAATGTTGGGGCTTTTACTGATCAGCAAGATGTACAGCGTTCTATGGCTGCGGTTTTAGAACAAGTTAAAGAAGGGTTTAAAAAGCGTGGGCCTAAAACTGATCGTGAATCGTTAATTAAAAGATCAATAGAACTGCGTAAGCAACTTAACCCTGACATTGACCCGCTTAAATATACTAAGAGAATTGCAAAAGAGTCTGAAGACATGATCTTCAAAAGCGTTGTAGCTGATTCAATGACGCTAAATGCTTTTAAACAATTCAATAAAAAACTAAGTGGTGATTTAGATTTTAACGATCCAGCGGTTATTAACGACATAATGGCAGACTTTGACCGCCTCGGTGAGTTCGCTGAATATTCAGGATCTATTGGTAGTAACGCTGGTAAACTGTTACAAAGTAGAAAGGTGTCACGAGATCAACTAGCGGCGGTTGTTAGTCAGATGGAAAAAGACGCTATAAAAACTGAGGAGAAACTTACTAAACAACTCGTTAAATATTCAAAGGATATTTCTTCTGAAGAACTACAAAAACAATTAAACGATTTAGGCGGTTTAAAAGCTTTGCGTGGATTAACTTCTGAACTCCGTGTATTACGGGATACGGGAAAATTAGGTCGTATGCTTGAGATTAGACGGCGCGGTGTAGCAGGTAAAATTGGAGCAATGACTACTGAATTTATTTACGGTAATATTTTGAGTGGGCCTGTTACTCAAGCAGCGGCAGCTACCGGTAATACTTTCATGGGAGTCTATTCATTATCTACCCAAGGTTTAGGTGCGTTAATCGGTGGTGATTTAAAAACCTCCAAACACGCAATAATGACCGCAAGGAATCTTTTACATGCTTTACCTGACGCTTGGGAAGCAGCTAAAATCGCCGCTAAAAACTCAAAAGGACAAATGGCTCTTGATTCTCATTATGAGAAAATAGGCGGCAAGGCGTTTTCGATGGAAGAAACAGGGTTGAGCGGAGCTATTGGAGAGGGTGTTGAAAACATTGGTGAGTTGTTATCATACGGCCCTAAAGGTTTAGTTTTCCAAGATGAGTTCTATCGTCACTTATTTGCTAAGTCCCAAGTCAAATCTTTATTGTCTCAGGAGTACAAGGATCTTGTAGCTAAAGGCGAAGCTCCAGTCGAGGGTATGGCTGATTATATCGAAGGTAAGATGTCCCGTTATTTTGTGGATGGTAAACGATATAAGACTCAAGACGACGTTCAACTAGAAGCTGTAAGGCAAGCACAGGAGCAGGGTCTTGACGGAGATGAAGCGGTTGATTTCATTAAGAATTACACAAAAGAGAATTGGACTACTAAGCTTTCAAGCGAGATGGAATACTTGAGGCAGTTTGGTGATCGTATTACATTTCAATCGGATCTTAAAAAAGGTTATGGCCCGTTTGAATCTATGGGAGCGAGCGTTCAGGAACTTAGAACTGAAGGAGGTCTCACAGGATTTACTGCTCAATACATTGTACCTTTCATTAAAACTCCCGTTAATATCTTTAAGGAGTTCGGCGGCACTACAAGTATATTAGCTGAAGTACCTGGCGTTGGTCGTTTATGGGCTAGGTCTCGTGAGGAATTAATGAGCGATAACCCAATGATCAGAGCCAATGCTCGTGGTCGTCAAATCGTAGGCGCTGGATTATGGAGTAGTGCTATATTTTTAGCTGATCAACAAATCATTACTAATAGTGGCCCTCAAGATTATAAGGAGTTAGAAAACAAGAAAGCTACAGGATGGTTACCTAACGCCCTTAATCAGTCAGCTTTAAAGCGTTATTGGGAAACAGGCGATAGCGGGGGAGATCAATTAGGCGATACTTATATAAGTCTTCAAAAAGCTGATCCTGTTGCGACCATTACTGCTTTAGCTGGAGATTTAATGCGCGCTAGAGAAGATAATGAATTTTCAGATAACGATTTTACTTATTTGATGCAAACAATAGGATTTGCAATGAGTAGAGCCGTAGGGCAAAAAAGCTATCTTGAAACAGTTGGTGGCTTTTTGGATGCTTTAGTTAGTGGACGTGTCGCTGCTGAAGACGATTATGGGTCTGCCGTAATTGAAGATGCCTTACGACGTATCATTCCTTTCGGGTCGGCTTTAAACTCGTTAGGCAGATCAGATGACCCGTATATACGCGAAGTAAACGGAATATTTGAAACTTTATTGAATCGCCTTCCAGGATTCGTTCAAACCCTTGATCCTAAACGAGATGCTTTTGGTGAAAAGGTTCCTTCATATGGTGGAGGCATGATGCGTAGAGAGATTAATGCTTTCAATCCGTTTATGACTTCTAAGTCTCGTGGTGATCGTTCCGTTGAGGCTATCATGCAATATCAAGGAGCTTATAGGTTTCCGGATGCAGGAGGTAACAAGGGAGCGATACCAGGTATTGATTTACAACAACTAAAAGTGCCTGGATCTAATCAATCTTTGTACGATCGTTGGAAAGAAATATATGCTCAAAGTGGTGTAAAGAAGGCAGTCATAGAAGCTTACGAAAACCCTGACTTGTCCAGGATAACTATCGCCCGACCTGGTAACGGGTTACCTGAAGTACAAAAACAAACTTTAAATACAATATTTGGAAAGTATAGAGATGCCGCTTTTGGTCAGTTACTCGAAGAGTATCCATTTCTTGAAAAACAGATGGAATACAATGTAGATTTACAGATACTTCAATACGAAGGTAAGGATCTTCCGAAGGAAACTGTAGCCCCTGAACTCCTCGATCTCGTGAAGTAGTGCTTGTCATTCGCAATTAAAAGATAATAATATAACAAAGAACCATGCCCAACTCATATGTAGAATATTCATCGGCCACATCGGATCAAGTTACTAATGGCTTTGTGTTTTCGTTTCCGTACTTATCAGATGATGCGGGTAATGCTTTAATCGACGTTTATGTCTCGGATGTAAAACTAGCTTCATCGGCGTTCTCCGTTACAACATCACCGACAAATTCGATACTTATAAACGCGGGTAGTGTTTTAGTCGGAGACGCCGTTAAGATTGCTCGTAATAGTTCTACCGCTGACCCGTTGGTAGATTTCGTTGATGGTTCGGTACTTACGGAAGCTGATCTTGATCGAGGTTATCGTCACGGATTTTATCTGTCGCAAGAAGCAGCGGAAGGATCAGGCGGTGACCTACTAAGTAAAAAAGATGGTTCGGACTTTGACGCCGAGGGAAACAAGATAACTAACTTAGGCGCACCTACAACGGGATTAGATGCGACGAATAAAGCATATGTTGACCAAACTATAGACAATGCTGAGTTGGTCGGTGGGAGTCCTTCTACTGTGTCGCTTGGGGCTTATGATGTTACCTCGACAAACGACACGCTTAAAACTCTTAGAGCTTGGACTGCCGATATTGAAACAGCTCTTGACGCGGATATAAATGTAACCGCAACCGGTACAACAGCGGATCGTTCCTTGGCTGATAGGTTCGCTGATGTTGTAAACGTTAAAGACTACGGAGCAACGGGTGATGGTGTAACCGATGACACCAGCGCAATCCAAGCTGCCGAAGCTGCTGGAGACTCAGTTTACTTCCCCGAAGGTAATTACAATGTAACCGTGGCTCCAACGCTTAATAAATCGTGGGGGAAAGGAACCGTAAGTATATCGGGTACACAGACATATCTACACCCCCAACCAGGGCCTGTAAGCGAGATATTTGCTAGTGTATTCAATCCTAACAATACAGCTACAGCGGATGCTTCTACGGAGTTGCAACGGGCTATTGATTTCGCGCAGGATAATGACTTACCTTTAACGTTAGAAGAAGGCGGTTTATATCGAGTATTCACGGGTTTGACTTTTAAACATGGGCAGTCGGCTACAGACACACAAAAATACAGCGTAAAACTAAATGGAAACGGAGCCACACTTTATCCTGACGGATCGGCTATTACTGTTATGTCCATCGTCCCTCGATGCTTGTTAGCAGACCAAGGCGCGGGTAGGGGCATTTCGGGAATATCAATTAAAGATTTAACTTTTAGTGGCTACGCTTCTACTAGCTCGAAGGCTTTAGTGATAGGTGAAACGGGTTATGTTTGTGATAATTTCCTGTTTTCCAGATTAGAAAATATACTGATACATCAATTTGAATCTAATGCCGCGCTATTTTTTAAAGAAACCCGTCATTTCTCTTGCAAGAAAGTAGTAGTAAGAAACTCAACCTGTCGTATTGAGGCAACCGCAACGGGTTCATTCTGCGGAGATATGGTTTTCAACGCTTGCGAATTTGTATCTAAGCAAGCTGTAGGTTTGAATCCCTTAGACCTAAGTTCAGGTGGTACGGGTAAAATCAGAGGTATTCACTTTAATCATTGTTATATTTATGGAAGTCAAACCGAATTAATTTGCAACGGTACAGCACCTCAAGGCGTCGCTGGCCCACAATTAGGAGATATTTGGTTTGATGGGTGTCAATTCGACCAAGGCACGGGACGCGCTCTTTACATGGTAGCAAACAACGATGGACAGATATTTAAGATCAACATAACATCTTGCTATTTTGTAACTTACGGTGCGGAAACCATACGAGCGCAAGGTTCGGCTGAAATAGGTGAAATCTTAATTAATAACTCTACATTCTCAATCATAGACGGCGGTAGTCCTATCTTCTGCTTGCAAGTAGATAATGTTCAAATATCTAACAATACATTCAAGGATGTAACAAATGCTAATCAATACATAAATATAGACGCGTGTCAGCAAGTTTCTATTAGTGACAATGTAGCTTGGAACTCACCTACTGTTGTATATGGTGTGAGTATAGGCAACGCTAGTGATAGGTACTTTATTACCGATAATATGTTCGATGCAACAACGAGCGCTATAAACGATTATAGCACAGGAACGCCTTTAAAAACTGTAATCACCAATTTCCAAACTTAAAATTTTAATCATGGCACTACAAAAAACTATTCAATTAACAGACAACTTCGGCATACAAGTTGAAATACCTAACGCCTACATTAAGGTATCAAATGCAACTTGCTCGAAAGGAGCTTCTTCTTACTATGTTGAAATCAGAACCGAAGCAAACGGTCGTATTGTTAATAAACTAATGAAGGAATTTACATACGATTTAGACGGTGAAAACGCCATTAAACAATCGTATTTAAATCTAAAAAGTACGGCTGATTTTAACGACGCTGTAGATTGTTGATGATCGAGTCACTTGCTAGTTTTTTTAACACGATTATAGTATTGTGTCTCGGCATAGTAGGCTGGGTCACTAAGAGCATCATCCAACGAATCGATATAGGAGAGAAACGGATGACCAAAATAGAGGTGGAGCTGGCTGCGCAAAAGGAAAGAGATATAGCTGTGGAAAATAGAATGGGCAAGGTTGAGTCGGCAATACAAGAAATTCACAATAAACTCGACCGCATGATGGAGGTTTTAATGAAAAGATGAAAAAGCGAGGATTATACTATAACATTAACCGCCGTAAGAAACTCGGCATCAGTCGTCCTAAAAGCAAGTCTACTGTCTCGCCTAAAGCTTATGGTAGGATGAAGAAAGGTTTTCCTGAGAAGTGAGTCGTAAAGGCGTATCCCTGCGTAAGGAACATAAGTCTAAAAAGGGAGGCTTAACGGCGAAGGGACGGGCGTATTACAACCGTAAGACAGGGTCGAATCTAAAGGCTCCTCAACCTGGTGGTGGATCTCGCAAGAAATCGTTCTGTGCGCGTATGAGCGGCGTTAAAGGCCCAATGAAAGATAGTAAGGGTCGCCCCACCAGGAAGGCGTTGGCATTGCGTCGTTGGAAATGTTAGTAGATGCCATTACAACAGTACCGCAAACGATTCTATTAAACATTGCTTATTTAAAAATTAAAAATTAATATAGAAATACCATGAGCTTACAAGCATTAGAAAAAATAACTTTATTAGACGGAGCTACTACAACAGGAGCAGGATCTGCTTCAAACGTTCAACGCTCTAAAGGATGGACTTTTACTATCGTATCAACCGCCGTTACTGCGGGCGCTACCGTTGACATCGAGTATTATCTCAGCGAAAGCGGAGCTTGGCACGTGTTTCATAGCGAGTCCGTAACCGCCGATGGATCGGTAACAATACGCGACGATCACGGTCATTACGAGAAACTGCGCGCTAATGTATCGTCAAGAACGGACGGTACTTACAGCGTATATGCCCTTGGAACCGTTCAATCCGTTTAATGTCGATCAAGTTTCCATCGGGGATGTCCGTCCCTAGTAATATCACTATTAAGCCTAGTAGTGTAAAAAGACCTGAATTTGGTACTATTTATGGATTCGATGCGGCTCAAGATGTACAACCCGAACCAGGTATCGACGGGGTCTACAAGCTGGAGGATGATTCCGGCTTTTACTTGACTGCGGCAAACGATTACCTCGCATTCGAGACTGCGGAGACTGCCCTGTGGACACCCACACGGATCAGTACAGTAGGGTGGTGGGATGCAAGTGATAGCTCAACCATTAGCACGAGCGGGTCGGAGGTTACTCAATGGAGGGACAAGAGCGGAAATAGTTTAAACTTAGCTCCTGTCTCAGGATCAACAGGGCCGACCACAAATACAATCACGCAAAATTCATTAAATGTGTTAGACTTTGATGATGACTGCTTAGAAAATAACACATTTTCGCACAATATATCTAGCGCCATTTACATAGCGTTTTTAGTAGAGTTAGACTCACTTGTTACGGATCAATACTTCTTATGGGCAGGAACAAATAATAGTCTTAATAGATGTGCAATCAGAAAGAGGGCCACAGATTCTGTTGAGATTTTTGGAAAAACATCAGGCGGTGGGAATACCTTTGTAGGTTTTGGTTCGCCTACCAAAGGATCATTTCAGTTACTTGTTGCCAAAATAAATGGCCCTAGCGGAGCGGCTTTTCTGAATGGAACACTAACTGACTCAGGAAACTCAGGAGTGGATAATCTTAATACCTTTAACCTGGGCCATGCTGAAGGTGAAACACAGAACTTTGTGGGCAAATATGCAGAAGTAATTGCTTTCACAGACAGTAATGACCGCCAAAAAATTGAAGGCTACCTCGCTCACAAGTGGGGCATCGATGGAAACCTAGACTCTTCACACCCATATGCTTTAAGCGCACCAACTATATAAAACTATGGCTAATAAGAAATTCACAGACCTTAACGCTACCACAAGTTTGGTAGGTACAGATTTGATTGCGGTCACAGTAGACCCAGCTACCACACCTGTATCCAAAAAATCTACCATCAGCACCTTAATGGCTCAAGCACCGGTGCAATCGGTCAACACCCAAACAGGCACTGTGGTACTAGACGCAGACGACATTGACGACACTTCAACCGCCCACAAGTTTGTCACCGCATCCGATATTACAAAGCTGGATGGCATTGAGGCATCAGCCGATGTAACGGATGCTACGAATGTAGAAGCCGCTGGAGCTTTGATGGACTCTGAGGTTACGAACCTCGCCCAAGTAAAAGCATTTGATTCAGCCGACTACGCAACTGCGGCACACACCCATGCGCTAGACGATCTTAGTGATGTATCCGTTTCGAGTCCTTCTTCTCAAGATGTTGTTAAATGGACAGGGTCGCAATGGGAAGCTGGACAAGTCTCGGTCGATGTAGACACACCTCTAACCACCGCACTTCGTGGAACGGGTAACCCACACATTGGAGCAAGTCCCAACCAATCGTTTAAGGTGATGGACAATCCGAGTAAGTCGGCAATGGTTATAGCCGATGCGGATGGAAATGTTACCTACCTACTAAAAGACTCCGCCGCCGAAGTAAGAGTGGCAAAAGGTGCAACCGGCACACCGACTCGCTTCGCCTTAGCATCTGACCTTCCCGCTTTCGTTTTAGAAAATGATACAGGAGAGCCTGACATTGAAGTTACGGATGCTACTACAGGAGAGAAAATTTCAGTTATCAGCGGGGACTCCGACACAAAAGGAGCAAACGGTTTACCAATCAGACAAGGATACAATCTTCCCGACATTGGAGCAAACCCAGCACCCATCTTAATCTCAGGCGGTACAATCGCTTAACCCAATCTTAACTAATATAATATCATGGCAACAGTATACATCGCACCCACGGCACAAGGCTTAGGAGACGGCACATCAGCCGCTAACGCTTACGGTTACTCATCACTAGACACAGCAGAAGCAGATGCTGGGAATGGAGGAACTATTCTTTTCACGGACGGTACATACACATTCTCAGGTATTCAAGCATGGAACGCTGGTGATTTTGCGGACATGACCTACAAAAGCCTGAACCGAAACGGAGCCTATCTATTCGGTGATACAATATGTAGGCAAATATTAGTCGGAAGTAGTACGACATCTACCGTTAAGTTAGAAGGTTTCAAGGCTGCTAATGTGCATTACTACTCAAACTTTAGTGCCACAACTGCAACATATAATTTAATAACCCATGCAGATACTTTTGAAGATGGCCCAGCAAATTTCGGTATTTTTGGTTCATCGAATCACGGACAGAACCATGTAATATCTAATTCATCGATTGCTTTCTTTCCCGACAATTCAACGCAGAGACTATTCTTTTATATGCAAGGAGCGTCAATCGATCATTGTAGCTTCTTTATTAAATGTCCGAATGTTTCTGCTAATGGAATCACGACTACAGGCAATCGACCAACAGCTACAAATTCTATTTTTATGTCTAGTAACTCAAGTGCGATAGCTACTACGGCTCTTGACATAACTAAATGCACCAACTGCTGTGTGTACGACATGAGTACAGATGACACCAGCGGAGGTACAGACAACATATTTGTTGACCCACAATTCGTAGACCCCGACAATGGTGACCTACGCCTCCGCCCAACCTCGCCTTGTATCGGTGCTGGAACCGCAAGCTAAGTAGTCATGTCGTACAATAAATTGCACAAGAAGGACTTTACCATTGCGGTGAAGACGGGAACAGACGCGAATAAATCGAAGTTCGCTAAGGAGTGTGTGCAAGGCGAGTGGTACTTTGCTACGGATACGAAGAAGTTGTACATGGCAGAGACTACCGCTGGAGCTTCGGATGCAACCCTCATGCAATTTAATCCCGCCAACACGGGTGTATGAATAAACTTCACAAGAAAGACTTTAGCATCGCCTTTAAGACAGGCACAGATGCGAACAAATCGAAGTTCAAGAAGGAGGCTGTACAAGGCGAGATGTATTTCGCTACGGACTCCAAGAACTTGTATGTGGCGGAAACGACTGCGGGTTCGATTGATGCGACTCTGAGTCAGTTTACATTAGGAGTATTCGATCCCGACTTAACCTTCCCGACCATCCAAGTATTCGACAACGAGTCGGAGTTTATCGATCAAACGAACGCACCCGACTACACCATCGTCCACGCAAAAGACACTGACAAGTTGTATGTTTGGGATGGGACTAGGTGGTTTTTATATAATCAGAATTAATTATGAGTACAATAACAGATATTTTTAACTCTGCTTCTGCAAGAGACACATCTAAACCAGCCTCAAATAATCAAGGCTTAGTTATATTTAGATCAGACACAAACGCTCTCGAAGTATCAGACGGAACTAACTATCAGACTTATAACAGTGACGGAGTATTTGTACCCGGCTCGGTTACTAATTCATATCATCTTTCCTTAGACGGCACAGACGACCACGCAGAAGTAACAGGTTCTTCCGAGATTCAAATCAGTTATCCACTTACAATATCCGCTTGGATATATCCGACAGCTAATGCTTCAACTAATAACCTCAGAACTATAATAAGTTGGGGATCAGCATCTACCGGGCAAGGGCGATTTTTTGGACTAAATAGTACATCAAATAACTTAGAATTTGGAACTTATGGTGGAAATACAACAAGTTCTACTGCTTTATCATTAAACACTTGGTATCATGTTGCGGCTACCGTGGACACAGGTTCAACTAAACTCTACATCGACGGTAGTTTAGACACTACAGGATCGAATACTCTTAATAGTTTTACTTATGGCAAGACTCATGTAGGAGAGTTGTATTATGCGACTGGCACTGCTGCTCGACATTTTGCTGGTAACATTGATGAGTTAGCTTTGTTTAATAGTGTTCTTAGTGCCGATGAGATTACTCAAGTTTATAGCTCAAGAACCGTACTTAACTTAAATTTCGACTACGGTAACTATACTTCTAGTTCTAATTTGAAGGCATGGTGGAGAATGGGAGATGGCACAGAAGGTGGTAGTGGTACAACTATTTACGATATGTCTGATAATGACAGTAGTAGCGATAACTTAACCTTGGTAAACCAAGCCTCAATCGGTAGCACAAATCCAATATCTTAATGTTATGAATTATGTTATAATAAATACTTCAGATTTAGATTCAATCGACTTCGACCAAGTAGCTGAAACATCTACCGACACACTTTGTTACTCGCTAGACGGCACAAAGACATTTGTTAAGTACGAAGGCACACAACCATTCTTTCTGCTCGGTAAGACGGAGTATAATCAAGAAGAGATACTAAGCATCTTGAGTGCCCCTGAGTGGACGAGCGAAGAACTTATCTAAGGTATGCACGAAACAGCCCAAGGGTTATGAAAAAACGAGAACAATTAGAAGAACTCCAGGTTTTACTCGCCGATACCTACCGTGAGATCATAACCAACATGGATCTTGACGACCCTAATGCGGCAGTTTTAAACGGCGCTAGACAGCTTCTTAAAGACAACAGTATCGTCAGCCTAAGCGAAGAATCATCTCCACTTGGTAAACTCGCTAATGTACTGCCTTTTAACGACCCTCCTGAAGTTCAAGAAGCGATTAGACAGTCGAAATAATGAAAGCTAAATACGAAGTTCCAGCGGAGCTTCAAGACTTTCGTAACTTTCTGTTCATCTGTTGGAAGCATCTTGGGTTACCTGACCCTACCCCGCTTCAATACGACATATCACAGTTCCT
>Ga0208767_1002271_pt1 | contig 14693 bp, 21 predicted proteins | sample VirMetDEL_Mar_21_FD_184514 | JGI IMG/M metagenome (GOLD analysis project Ga0208767, IMG submission 184514) | Aqueous microbial communities from the Delaware River and Bay under freshwater to marine salinity gradient to study organic matter... | ecosystem: Environmental > Aquatic > Marine >... | reverse complement strand
GTGTGGATCACGCATAATACCCCATACGTCCCAACCACTCTCGCCAACAGGTGCGTCTCCGTGGCTATCAGGCCCAAGCCCAACAATCGCAACATTGTTCATCCCGTGAACATCCTTGTTCCAGTTGCGCCGGGGGCAGTCAAAAGTTTGCTGTACTCGCTCGACTTGTACCGACGCCGGAAGAACTCATTCCTGTCCGCAGCAGGCCACCGCCAAAAAGCAGCCGGTGACAGACCCGCTTCACGCACCCATTGCTCGGCAAGGGTCAAGGGAATTGATGCAACGCGCTTTAATTCCCTAGACGCCGAATAGCCGTCATTCATGGTCGCAAGGCGCTGGTTGTTGTCCAGAATCGGCGTGGCATCTTGGTGCGTTCCAATAAGAACCGCTGTCTCGTCGTTGGGGTCTTCCTGAATGGTCGTAACCACTCCACCCCATTGATCGAGAATTTCTCGATTCATCGTGACATTTCCGTAACGTAAACCACGCCACCGGACGACACCTGAATGGCAGACACAAACTCCCCCTGGCCCGCATCGAGAACAATGGGGACATTGGGGGGCAAATAAATGCTGTCAGACGTGGCGGTGACGCCTACCGCAACAAACGCCGCAACCGTCGCCACCAGACGCACCTTGAGCGTTCCACTGGTCAGCGCGCTTGCTGTGGATGCCGCCGTGCCAGACGTGGTGATAGAGTGGCTTGTCAGGGCGCGGAAACCGTCCTGCGTGACGCTCTGTGCATATGCGCCGGTCGAAAACATAACCAGCGCGAGAATGATTCCAAGTTTCTTCATCAACGGCTCCATTGCTTTACCGCCGCCATCGCGGCAGGCTGTTGTGTGACGTGTTCAGCAAAATAATCCATGATGCCAGACACCTCCTCTTGATTGCGAACGGCTTGCAACAAGTATTCGGCCCGCAACAAAAGCACCAACGGGTGATACGGCTGCGCGCTTCTTGCAATATTGTAAACCCTATCTGCCGCTTTGTCATATACAATTACTTGCGCTTCCATGTCCATTACCATGCCAAGCGATAGAATTGTTTGCATTCGCGTAGTAGAATCCAGCGGGAATACATCGTGCGCCTTCATATTGTGCTCAAATGCGGCGAGCGGATTCTGGGTAAACGCCTGCTTCGCCTTGGTCATATGCCACTCACCAATATAGGCTAGAACCCCACTTGCAAGGATCGGTAGCATCAGAACGGGCAGCAAATATCGCATTGATAACTCCACATCCCATAGCAACCACCGCCGCCGAAGCGGGGTTTTGCAGGGGAAAGTTGAAAAACATCAGAAGACCCGCCATCAGCAGAAACAAAGCGTTCCCACGGGCGAGAAACAAGAGGCGCGTCAGGGACAGGGAAAAAAGCAACCCAACAGACCCAAGAACCGCGAAAATCTGCAACCAATCATTATGCACTGCATTGGTGAAAAACATAAGCCCCTTCATCATCGTGCCGTCAAATAGCGCCAGGTGGCTTTCCTGATAAAAAGGATACCAATACATGAACCCGCCAAGACCAACGCCGTGCAGGACGCGCGTGGGTTCGTCCAAGACCATATAGGCCGTGTTGGTCCATATCTCAGCCCGCTCGCTCATGGAGCGCACCACAAACTCAAGGGCAGACCAATCCCCCCATGCCCACATAACGTAGCCAGAGGCGGCTAGGGCAGGCACCAGAGCGGCCCTGTAGGGTGTGACGTGCTTGCGGGCCACCCATAGGCACCAAAGGGCCAGCGCGGGCCACACAACGTCTGAGCCGCCATCGCCGGAAAGGGTCGCACCCTCGAATACCCCCAGAAACACAAAAACCGCAATGGCGACATACCAGCGGCACCAAGGCACAAGAAGGAGAAGAAACTCGGATTGAAATATCGTGTTGCCAAGCCCGCCGAATATATCCGGTCTGAGCAGGGACAACCCGATTCCCGTTACCGCAATAGCATCCCAAGGGACCGCGCCGCGTCGGGAGAAATACAGGTAAATCACAAACAGCGTCACAGCGTTCTGCAACCGTATCAGCCCTTCGTGCCAATCAGGCGACCAAATAAGGGACAGGGCCATCCAGAGCAAGAGCAAGAGGGCGGCTGCGTCGGGTGGGAACGACCGCCAACCGCCCTCTGATCGTCGCGCAAGGGCAAGCCCAAGAACGAACGAACACAGATAAAGCCCTAACCATTTTGGGACGTTCGGGGAATAAACCCCGTAGCCCCACTGTAGGACGGCGACACCTACAAGTATCGCCGCCCAGTGCCTCGCCAGCCAAAGACCGAAAGGCGCTCCCACCACGCCCATCACTATTCGATCACAATGACGATATTGCCACCACATCCGGTGGCACAAGTTGCGCCGCCATCAATGTTGAGTCCAAGAACAGAACCCTGCGTCACCGCAAAGTTGTTGCTTGAGATCGAAACACTGTTTGATGCGCCGTCCGCAGACAAAGCGTACCCAACAGTAAGCGGGGTCAACTCGTTGAACAGGCCCGAACCGCTGGAATACTGAACCCCAACTGCGCTCGTGCCGGAATCAACCGCACGACCCGTGACATAAACTTTCGTCACCGTGCCGGACTTGTGAGACACCACATATTGCGTTTGAGCCTCGGAAAAGTTCGTAACAGCAACAATCAAGCCGCCGTTACCAACGGGAACAGTTGCACCCGTGTCGTCTTCCCAGACCGTCGAACCGTCAGAGTTCTGCTTGATGTTCCATCCCGCGCTGGCGGCACTGGACCACAGAAAAGTAACGGCAAAAAGTGCGATAAGAAACCGCATAGTCACCTCCAAAGTTAAGAGGGGGCGCGAATGCCCCCTCTCACGGTTAGCTGGTCGAAAGATCGAACACGCCGCCAGAAGCCGCTTCGTTGCGGGATTCCAGCGTGTACTCTGCCAAAAGCTGACGACGCTCGGAGTCGCCGGTCTTTGCCAGATCGTACAGGGTGAACGGGCGCAGGTAGGCAACGGCCCACATATCCTTCTGGACCACCAAGCAATCGCGCGCACGCATGAAACGGTTCGGGACAATCTGAAGTTCCCCGAAGTCCGAATCATAGATGTCGATTGCGGCGACAAGGGTTTTGTCTTCAGCACCCTTGAACCGCGTTGCATTGCCGGTGAAACCGGAAATCTTCTGCTTGTTGAACGAGCCGACCATGATGCAATCAGGATCGCCGCCCGCATCCCACGTTGACTTGATAACGTCCTTCAGGAGCGCCTCAGTCAGCGTGCGCTGCGTGCCGTCCGTGCGGGCAGTATTGCCCACAGAACCGTCCGAACCACCCGAACCGGCGCTGGTGTTCGTGTCAAGCCACGAGTTCACTGCACCAAGCTGGCGGATGGTGGTTGCGTCGCCGGTCACTTCCGCGCCATTGCGAAGAAGAATCGACTCCATGTCACGCTTGAGTTCGCGGGACATTTTGGCAACCTGATACGACAGTTCGGAACGCCGACCGGCCTTGTTGACGGCCTCCTGCGTACCCGAAACGCGCGGCACCTTGTCGGAAATCTGACAGGTGTTGCTCAGACGAGTGGTCGCCGTCACAGCGTCCGAAGTCGCATCACCACCTTCAAAGGTAGCGTTGGACGAGGAAGCCGCTGCAAGCGAGTCCGTCTGCCATTCGTGAAGAACGGCGGTCGCATCGGTTCGGTCGATACCCGACATGAACGGGGTATCGGTCGGGGAAATGTCATAAATGACATTGGTGAGGTCCTCGCGATTACCGACCGCAGAGAACGAAAGGAACGTATTTGTTGGCGCTTCGGCCATTGGACTACTCCATTAGGGTTGGATCACAACCCGCGCCCCGACTAAATGCCCATTTCCTTGAAAATGGATGCTGCATCGTCCACGGAGCCGGTATTGCGAAGTTTCCGACTCATGGTAGTCACTTTGTCCCGCTGGATGGTGTCCTTGCCTTTCGGCGCGTTTGCCTTCAGAACCTTGGGAAGCCCCTTGACCTTCTTCTTGGCCTCGGGTTTGGATGCCTCAAGCCCCCGATACCGCATCGCATCCCGAACAATGAGATACTGACGGTGATCGAGCATATCAGCCAGTTCATCGGCGTTGTAGCCAATGTCTGTCAGATACTGCTGCATTTCCTTCACAACGGGTTCCGACTTTTTGGAATCCCCGAGTTCCGGCCATGCTGCCAAAAGGCGGTTGCGCTCATTCTCAGCCCATTCCCGCTTTTGTGCTTCAGACTGCTGACTGCGTTCCTGCTCGACACGCAGGCGTTCAGCCTGCGCCTGTTGCAAAACAGCCTGCTTTTGGTCCCACATCAACTTCTGGCGCTGCATTTCATCACCGCCATAAGTATCAAGGACGTTTTCCCAATTCGGCTCTTGCCCGGCCACTTGCGCTTGCAAGTCTTGAACAAGTCCGTCCAACGTCGCAAATTTTGACTGCCACGTTTTTGTTGCCTGATCCACAGCCTGATCGAATTTATCTCGCTCAGACCGGACCTCGGACATCTTGGCGTCATAGTCCTGCTGTCGCTGGTAGCCCCGGACGGCCTCTGCAATCGGCACCTCGACTTCCTCGCCGTTGACCTTGGCTTTCACGCGAAGGTTGGAAAGATCTTCCACCTCCAACGCGGCTGCAAGATCGGAAAGGGTCTCGGGAACCTCATAGTCCTCCGTGGGTTCAGCCTCAGGCTCGCTATCTGCCTGTCCGTCAGATTCCTCCGCGTCGGCGTTTGCCTCTGCGTTGGCATCCTGTGACACCTCGTCGGTGTCCTCCGCTTCGTCCGGCTGCAAAACGTGGGTCACATCGCCATTCGGCTCTGCGTCTGTTTCAACGGGTTCCGGTGAAGTTTGCGCTTCCGGTGCGACTTCGGGTGCCGACTCTTGGCTGAAGATCGCATCAATTCGCGCTGCTGCTGACTTTACGTCCGCTCCAGAGTTCTGGGTAACGGTTTGATCGGTCATTTCTGACCTCCCTGTTTGGGCCAAGGTTGACCCGGGTTTTGAGATCGAGCAAGCGACGTATGTGCCATCTCGCCCGTTTCAATGTGGTGCCGAAGCGCGCGCAATAGGCTGGAAAGCAAATCAAGCTGCAATCTCACCCGGTAACGCATGTCTTCGTCATCCAGTTTGCTCAAACAGAACTCTTGCCATAGGCGGTCTTTGACCGCTTCCACGGCATCCTGAAAATGCCGGTTGTCAAGAATCTGCTTGACCTGGTGGCCGCGCTCACGCTCTGCAAGCAACTGCCGTTCGTCCATCCCACCGTCCGTCATGGGCTAGTAGCTCATGGCTTTCTTGGACTTCTTTGTTCCGCCGCGCTTGCCACGGAACGCTTCGTCGCTTCCGGCGTTGAGCCGGGAAGTCTTGACGTTTGACCCCTTGTCGTAGCTGGTCTTCAGCTTTGACATGGTTTTGGTCGGTGCGTTAGAAAATTTCATTTCTACCTCCAAAGTGCGACAAGAACAGCCAAAAGGTCGTCCTCGTCCTCGAATGTCCTTTCGGACGCTATCCCCGCTGGTGCGAGGAATCTGAATGCCTTGCGCTTTGGCTTCTCACGCGGGGTCGGAACGTCTCCAGCATCCCACAGTTCATTGCGAAGCCTCTGTAATACTGCAAGCGCATAGTCCTTGTCTTGCGTTCTTTCGCCACCCGGAAGTATATACCATCTAACGGGTGCAGCGCGAGGGGTATTGCAAAGTAATGATGCAAGCATCTTTATGTGTTGTCATAGAGGTTTAGGCTAAACCGGCACACAATGTTTGCCGCTGCGCCGCCGCCCGACGCAGTTGCAGTGAAGTAGATAACATCACGGGATGCTGCTCTAAACTTAATTGGGTCAACAATAAGGCGCTCCAAGCCTGTCGAAGTGTCAATAGTGTCTCTGTAAATCTCGTAGCGTGTACCGACAAGTCGGCTGTACGAATACCCACGCAGTGCAACAACCTTCGCCTTGTTTGTTGTGCTCACGTTGAAGAACAGTAACTGCATCGCTGCGGTCTGATTGAAGCCTACATGGAACAACGCCTGCTGTGTGACAGAGCCAAGCGCGGGGATGACCGCTTGTACTGACCCACCTGTGGTCGCGGTGACGGTGATGTCATTGGCATTATACGTCAGACCGCCGTTGGTGTTTACCGCCACTCGGTTGATACCCAAACCACTGAACGATGTAACGTCGCTGCCGGTAGACCCTAACGTATGCACCGCAACAGCCTGATTACCATCAGCGTCGAGGTAGTATACCACCAAAGATAATGCACCTGTCCGACCAGCGCCGTCCGTTGCATTGTTGTATGCGATGGTGAACGTCGAGGCGGATGTAATGATTGTTGGCAGGTTCGGGGAAGCCGCCCATACGATTTGCTCTGTGCCGTCAGTTAGACTGTTGCGGTACCCAAACTTATTCCAGCTTGTAACGCCGCCCCGCAGCCCTCGCACAACCTCGTCCTGATAGTCGGTCGGGCGGGTTGACTGCCCATCGCTGTCCAGCCCGATGCTTTGATTATTAGGTGTGTTTCCAGATCGAAACAGCCCGTAGTAAACAAAAAGGCGCAGGTAACTTTGCGATCCAGAGTCGTTGACCAATCTTATTCTGAAATAGCGCGGCCCCTTGACGGCGGTATGAAATTCGTGAATGCCAGAAGCAACGCGAAATCCTGCCGTAGGGAATGTGGTCCAGTTTGTCCCGTCAACTGAAAAATCAAAATACAGCGTTCCAGGGTTGTCAGTCTGACACGAAACCATCACGTCAGGATAGTCATTCTGCTCACCTGTTCCGGTGAACGTCGCCCCAGACCCAAGCGCCACTGTTGAAGAATTTACAGAAGACTCAATACCAACGGTTCCGACCTTGGACAACCCATCAACTGTGACGCCTTGACGATTTGCAAGATTCTCGGGGTCCGTAATAACCACCGACTCACGGTGCGCCTCTGTCCCGTCCGTCTGCGTGACAACCGAAGTATCCAGAACCTTGTCGGTAATGGCACCAATCGGCAGGTTGCCTTCTTCGACCGCCATTAGTCGTCTTCCTCCACGCCCTCAACTCGTCCGTCCGCGTCGCGAACCACGCGCATCCGGCGCTTGCTTGGCGCAGCACCGTCCACCGTGATGTTGATGGGCTGCTCACTGCGCTGTTCACCAGATGAACGAGGTTGTTCATTCTGTGAACGCTCTGCCGCCTTGCTCGCCACACGCTCCTGTGTCTCGGACTGAATCTCGGCAATCTCACGTTGGATTGAAAGCCGGTTGGTTTCCATTTCCGCGTTCATGCCAAGTTCCGCACGGCGCAACTCAAGTTCCGCGTTGGCCTTCTGCTCCTCAAGGGCAAGCTGTGCAGCAGTCTTCTCACGCTCTAACTGCATCTCGGCGTACATCTTCTCACGCTCAAGTTCCAGCTTCGCCGCCTGCTCCTGTTGGGACAGGGACACACGCATCTGTGTCTGCTGCATGTCAGTCTGCGCCTTCAACTGCGCCTCTTGCGCCTTGCCCTGCAACTGTGCCTGCGTCTTGGCCTGATCGGCCTGAATTTCCGCCTGCACCTTCATCATCTCAGGGTCGGGCTTCTCGCCCTTGGACGCCATAGCCTGCTGCATTTCCGGAGAGTTCGGGTCCGAGAAGTACGGATCAGCCGACTTCAGACCAGCCGACTCAATCAACTTCTTGGTCGTGTTGTGGATGTTCTCAAGATTGACTAGCGGGCCATCTGCGCCGCCCTGGAAGGACACAATGCGTTCCTGCACATTAAGCAGTTCACGCATCATCATCATTTGTTCTTCCTTGTTGCCGTAGCCGATACCGACCTCGACGCTCACATCCATGCTTGCGTTCCACGCGCGCGGGTCCATCGGCACCCACTCGCCACGCAGCCGGATCATGCGCTCCTTGTCCTGATGTTTGATAATCAGCCGCAGGATTTTGCGGAACATCTCCTTGACGCCCGTTTCGGCAAAGACGCGGGCAATCATCTGCTGACGTTTCATGCCTGCCGACTGCATCAGGTTGATGCCCGTGGCCGTCTTGTTCAGCGAGTCGGGGTCAAGCCCCTGATTGTAGCGCGAAACGCCCGTGCGGGCCTCACGCACCTGATCCATGTATTCCAGCGTGTCAAAGAACGCACCACCAAGCGGCGTGACCGGCATGGGAGCAAGCGAGTTGCCAACAGGATCGGACGAGTCAATGCGAACCACACCACCGGGGCGGTTGGTCAGCAAATCATCCAGATTAACATTCTGGTTCACCGCAACGCGGTTGTTATTGATGAGATAGGCGTTATCAAGCACCTGCCGCATCAGCGTGGACTTGATAAGCTGAATGTCCATCGTCAGGTCCGCAATGGACTGACCGAAGAACTTGTGCGGCATCGGAATCGGCGTAATCGAGACAATCGGATTCTCGTCAATCTCAATGTTCTCCAGAACCTCATAGCCCGAACCGGCTACCGTCACCTTGCGGAGTTCGCCTAGGCCGTCTCCGTCATAGTCTACGCGCATATAGCACTCGTAGACCCATACACGACGCATGGACTCATCGTCCCCCGCGTCGTACATGTCAATGTCGTCTTCCTGATTGAAGCGCGCCAGGCGCTCGCTCGTATATTCCGCCTCGTCGTGGGAGGGGATTCCCATGACGGTCTTCTTGTCAAACCCGGCCTCAATCAGTTCCGTGATGGTCTTTTCCATCCGGTGATAGGTGAACGGCGCACTTGACAGCGAGGAAGACCGCTGACTAATGCCGAACTCCTCGGGCGGGAATGTCTCAATCCGCACCCGTCCGTCCATCGCCTTGCGGAGAATGGTCAGGTCGTGCAGACCGTCGCTTTCCTCATGCTCAATCGCCTCAACGTCATCGTCGTCAAGGATTAGGGCCATTTCTTCTTCAGTCAGACCCTCGAACGTCTCGCGCTTGGTTTCGTCCGTTTCCTCCCAATAGACCTTGGCAACGCCGTTCTTCTGCAACAGCGCGTCCTTGAACATATCGTAGAGAATCTGGAAGCCGTTGTTGTCCTTGTGGAAGATGTGGTTGACATATTCCGTCGCCTGCTTGGCAACAGCCTCGTCTTCCATGGAGGACGGCTCAAACCGAACCACGTCCGAACCCGCAAGGAAAATCTCAATCAGGTTCGGCAATAGCCACTCAATCGTGTCCGCAACATCCGTGGACACGACCTGTGAGCGGCCATCAACCTCGTTTCCGAACGGCTCGCCATAGTAATAGTCAAGGGCGCGCTGGCGCTCCTCGGCTATCTGCGATCCGCCCGTTCCCCAAGCAGACCCAACAGCACCGGCAATGTTCTGTTTGACAATGCCCTGAAGTTCTGAGTCCGACATGCGGGCCATAGGATCAGTCCTTCCCGCCCTTGATCGACTTCAAGACAGATTTCTTGGCAGGTTTGGCGGCAACCTTGATGGACAGATGCCCGTCAACATTCTCAACCTCGACCTCGCCTTCGTAGCCGTCGATGGACATAGAACTTGCATTCAGCAACATGGCTGTGAACTCATGCCACGGACTTGCGGTTTTCAGATCAAACTTCATCTTTACTCTCCTTACATGGTGTTTGGAAGCGACAGCCACCGTTCGTAATTGTCTTCGTAAAATTCTCTGCCACTTTGCGGAGTGGCTGGGATTGGTGCTGCCTTCATTGCGAGTTTATCGGATGCCTTGTTTGCTAAGGCTGACTGCGCCAAACCCACATCATCACGAACCAAAACGTGTGCGTTTTCCTCGGGCGACCATTCCCATATGCGTCTCACGCGGTCAATCGGGATTGACTTATACCCAAAGTCACCAGTGCCAGCCCCACCCCGCATTGACGGGTCTGCATCCATTCCTGACACGTCGAACTCGTAAATTCGGCCCTGTTTCTTTCCTCCATACGCCCCGCCACCCACATATCGGTCTGGTGAAGGCTCGACAAAAACACCGGCCCCAAGAGCATCAAACGACCCCGCTTCCTCTGCCGCAGACGCCTCGGCGGGGGAAACAGCCCTATAAACAACACCCTCTGGATTCTTGTTGCCGGGTCCACGATTCTGAGGGGCATAAATGTCGTCAATCCAATCATCAAACTTCTGGCCCATTTTCGGGGCTGGGCGCGCCATCCGGCTTGCTTCGTCCATTGGGAGGGCGTCGGCTTGACGACCAATCGCGTTCGCCGTCAACGCGCCCTTCGGCACATATCGACCACCAACAAGGCCACCGCCCATGACCGCCATCGTGGTGTCTATCGCGCCCGTCTCGGGATCAACTTCACCATGCAGGACGCGCTTGGGAGCCTCGACGCCGCGCACAAGGTCGCGAATCAGTCCAGGCCACGCAAGACTTACCTCGTCCGTTTGCCTGTTCACGGCAAGCGGCAGAATATCCCCATATTCAAGGTTGGGGTCTTTCTCTGGAAGCAATCCCGGCACAAAAACCTCTAAACTATGGAAACCTGCGGCATCGGCAATTCCCGGCCCCAGAACTTCTGATTACGCACCCGGTCGGATGCACCAAACGTCAAACAAAACGCATCAGCAAGGTCAGGGGAGCGAACCCCGCGACGTTTCATGTCGTCCTTGCTCTCCACTTGAATCTTGCCACCCTGCGTCAAGTCATACTTGACCGCCGTAAGTTCTGCCGTCAATTCATCGTCGGCGGGCATAGTAACATCCATCTGCATAAACCATTCACGCGCCTTAAACCACAATTCATCGCGTAATCGCATGTAATTCTTCTTGGCCGCTGCTTGCTCTGCAACATTGATTGCTTGAGAAGGATAGCCCATTTCTTTAAGTCTATCAGAAACACCCGCGCCGTAGCCAATAGCATCTACACATATTCTATGTGGCCTGTCATCTTCTTTCGTCATTTCATATTCGGCAGCAATCAGGTTCGCCAACTGCATCAAGTCCTTCCCGCGCCAGAACTGTGCGGGTTGCAATATCGTGTTGCCGCGTCGTTTCACCAGTGCAGACCTATCGCCACCAAAGCGGGCCACGTCCAGCCCCCAGATAACCGAACCCTGCGTTGGCTTCACGTCACGGCCCTGTGAGCCTTCAACCAGATGCAGCGGGATAACCACATCGTCTTCCGATACGGGAAATTCACCAAGAACGCGCACACGGTAGATGTTCGAGTCCGGCCCGTAGGCGTCGGCAATCTCTTGCGCGTATGTCAGGGATTCGTAGGACGCCTTGGATTCACCAGAGGCAACCTTGATGGTCCACCACTTGTCACGCAGCTTGTGGTGGGTATCGAAGAAAAACCCGCTTGTGCGGGTCGGGTTGCCGGTCAGGATTGTCTTCGCGCCCGGGGTGGACATGGCACCCTGCGATACCTCGAAGATGATATCGTCAATACCGGATGCCTCGTCACCAATGATAAGCATGTTGTCGGAATGGAGGCCCTGGAACGCCTCGGGGTCTTCCTTCCGGGCCGTTCGGGCGCTCGCAAAGGATTCTTTGGGGGCGGACTTCAGGACCATCGTATCGGCGCGGATTTCAAACCACGACCGGATGGGGTCTTTCATCTGCCGGTGCCACTTGGCGAGTTCTGACCACAGCACATCGTTCAACTGCTTGGCAGTGGGGGCCGTACAACCCGTCTTGGCGGGATAGTGCATGGCGTGCCACCAAAGCATGACCCACGACAGGAAAGCCGACTTCCCGACACCATGGCCCGAGCGGATACTGATGCGGTCATTCGTGACCAGCGCACGGAGGGCTTTCTTCTGCCATTCCTGCGGTTCTGCACCGATAACCTCGCGCACGAATACAACAGGGTCTTTTTTCCAGACAGCAAACCGCTCCTTGAGCGGCTCATAGATGGTCTGGCCGGAATTTGTTAACTGCGGTGTTGCCATTATGTACTCTACGCCAAAACCGTGAGGTTTTTCAAAATTTTTTTTCGGCGGACCCTAGTAACTCCAGGTCGCGCCAGCTTCAGGATTTTTTCCGGTACTCTCGCATGTAGGCGTTGTATCGTTCGCGATTTTTTTCTCGCCAGCGCCTGTTTCGAGCGACTTGACCCGTTTCTCCAGCATCATCACCTGCACCCGAAGACCCAATAGCGCCCCTATGTGCCTGTCCGCCCGTTCCGTCAACCGCTTTATCTGCGCGTCCTGACGATCCAGAGCCTTCCACAGCACGTTTGCTTCCGCAGTCGTTGCAATACCAAGCCATCTCCATATCCTCATTTCGTCCCACCTTTCATCCTCTCACGGTAACGCCGCTGACGCTCCGCATTGGTTAACGGACGCGCCCTGCGACCGCACGTTGGACACACACTCGGTTCCCCCGAAGGGGCGTTCGATTTTTTTGGGGAAACAAACCGACCCGCATCAGACGGAACCATGCCAGCGCAGACACCACACAGACCAGAACCCAAGTGACCCCGGCCCAGTATCGTCCCATCGCATTTACGGCAGTACGGCATTTTGTTAAACCCCGTGTTTTTTGACACTTTGAAAATCAAAAGCCCAGAAATCAGGGGTTCTTGATACACCACCGTAACGGAAGCGTTATGGGAGAGTAACGAGAGCGTTACGTTTTGTCAATTTTTTTTGGGGGAATTTTTGAAAGTGGGGGGAATTTGTGTGTGGTGGGGTCTCTGTATGCGGGGGCGGCGATGGGACCCATTGCGTTCTCGCGCGGTTGATGGGGTGGGGTGGGGAAGTGGGACCCTACCGTCCCGCCCCTGTAGCGCGTGCGTGAGTGGCGTTGGGCCTGTTCTCTACCCCGACATACCCGACGCGAGCCAGCGCGCACTGGTGAGCCGTCCTAGCGCCAGCAAGCGGGGTATGGTCTATCGAGTGTAGTGTTCATGGCGTGAACCAGGGGAACATATGGGGAACGTCGCATAAGGTCCATTATGTTAAATCACCCTAGTCGGTCTCGCTCTGTCCCGCTGTCACCGTGGCCTGCGCGTCAATCACAGGATCCCCATTGCTTGCCAGCATTGCCGGGCCTTCATCATCCTGGTCCGGCTCATTATCCAGCGTAATCCCCTGTATCTCGCGCAGGAAGCTGGTCACATCGTGCTTCACATCCATGCTTGTATGCTGTTCAGGCTTGCCAAAGCCTCGGTCCAGCAACGCATTAGCCGCCGCAACCCGTGCGCTGGGCTGCGCATCCGCATTCGTGGCAATCCCGGCTAATACCTTCACCATTGATCGACCATGACCTCTCGCAATTGCCTTAACATCGCGTTCAGATTTCTTCACATAGTTCGCCATTGTGCCTCAAGGATTTGTTTATCCCTCGCCCCTACCTATTGATAGGTTGTTAGACTATAGGTTTGGAGTGTGGTTTGTCACGTTGTATTGCTTGGCAATGGATAGCAGGCGGATTTGATAGCGGCGCGTTCATATCTGGCAACCTGGTTTCAGTGCTCAATGTATCTGCCCGGCATTGCGTCGCGTTCTGCACTGGCGAGCGCACCCATTATAACATCAGCGCAATATTCCGCCTCTAATGCGCTATCAAACGATCCAATCGAAAGAGCCAACGTAAACCCACCGTCTTTGGTCGCAACCACAACAGCATTCAGCAACGGGAAACTTTCGCCCTGTTCATCCAGCCACGTTGAAAGATTATTGCTTTCTGACATTATCCATACACGCCATATTGACTGGTGAGCCTATTGTCTCTATCTAGGGATTATACCGCAAACAAGCGGCGAAACAAAGGAGAAACCGAGATGACAAACCTTAGCAAATCAGACGCCCGCGAATTGGCCAGCATCCAGACCTACTTGAACAACGGCATGGTTGATACCGCGCAGCGCCTATTAAATTCGTTTCTTCGCAGCGCGCCTAGTGACAAAATCCATGCCAAGCGTCTGGCGGCTGTTAAGGCCAGCGGGATTGCAGGTTAACGCCTTCGCCTATGCCGCGCGCCAATCATGCGGGCGGCATTAGTGAGTGCGTTACCTCACCAACAAAGGAGAAACAGACATGAAAAACGCAACCGAATGGGCGGAATCCTTTATCCGCGCCGGGGCTGATATGGCGGCCGTTAATCGCGAACTAGAAGCCGTGTTTTTCGGGCCTGAGCCGGAAAAAAAGGCCGCCGTGCGAAATGAGTTTATCCGCCTAACGCTTGCCAATATGGAAGTCGCAAAGCGTGGCCGCCAGCAATATGCGGGTTGGGTCGGGCGATAAGCGCCAAGATTGCGAGAACTAGGCGCGATTTAACCGTCGCGCCTATCTCGCGCAATCAACCGATAGCGTGAAACCAATAAGGGAAAACACAATGTCAGACACAATCCAGAACGACTATCAGCTTGACGAGTACGCCGAATCCTGCGCGCGGGACATTCTCGCGGAAGTCGCGGAATATGGAGGAGACGCAAGCGACATGGCGCACGAACATGCAGACGGCTCCGAGCATGTCATCTATCACCACAAGGCGCACGCCATTTGCCAGAATTGCAACACTGACAACGGCGAAGCGTTTCTTGAGGAAGTGGGCAATCCCGAGCCTGTCACATATAACCGTTTGGCCACGGTCATCGCTTATGGTGAACTGCGCGCGCGAATTGAAAGCGCCATTGCAGAATTGCAGGACGAAATCGAGGACGCAGCATGATCCGCGCATTGATTGAGGGCGTAATCCTGGCGGCCTTCATGGTCGCAATTCTTGCCCTTTGGGCTTTTGGCGAGGCGCTTTTGTTGCCTATGCCGGTTTGAGGAAAGAGAACATGGAAAACAAAACAAAGGTAATTGACACCATAAACCG
>Ga0208767_1002270_pt1 | contig 14705 bp, 30 predicted proteins | sample VirMetDEL_Mar_21_FD_184514 | JGI IMG/M metagenome (GOLD analysis project Ga0208767, IMG submission 184514) | Aqueous microbial communities from the Delaware River and Bay under freshwater to marine salinity gradient to study organic matter... | ecosystem: Environmental > Aquatic > Marine >... | reverse complement strand
TGAATTGTCATAGGCCCAAACTTTTGAATTGCCATTGGCCCAAACTTTTGAATTGTCATAGGCCCAAACTTTTGAATTGCCATTGGCCCAAACTTTTGAATTGTCATAGGCCCAAACTTTTGAATTGTCATGGGCAAAAACTTTTGAATTGTCATAGGCCCTAACTTCTGAATCGCCATGGGCAAAAACTTTTGAATTGCCATAGGCCCTAACTTTTGAATCGCCATGGGCAAAAACTTTTGAATACTCATGGACAATAACTTTTGAATCGCCATACACATAAAAGATAATGCCTGCCTCAAGAATTGCATAGCCATCTGCATCAATCTCATAACCCGTTACTGGCTTTGTTTTGCGTATGTCGTAGTATATTTCTTGCATTTTTTACTCCTTTTCTATTTTTTTCTAAAAATTCCACTAAACAAAACTCTAAATGGATTTTTGTGCATATAATCCATTAAATCCTCAAGTGGCTCTGGCTCTCTTATTTGCTGTTGTTTTACAGTATCTGTTTTTATTTTTTTAGGGGCCTGAATTTTTTTATTGGTGTATGCGGTGTATATTTGGCCTTGATAACAGGGTATAGATATTATTTTATTCATAAATAGTTCCTTTCAACTAATTGTTTAGAGAACCAATAGTATTGCTTCTCAGTTTTGATTCCGTTTGTCCATGAATCGCTAATGCTAGTCAATATGGACTCATCATTGTTGGCCTGTTTTAGTAGTTTTGTTTCCCATTCGTTTTTTTGTTTTGGTTTTTGTTCTGCTTGTGAACGATGTTTGTAATCGTTATGCTCATCAGCGTCATCCGACCCGTCAATGCCTAGAAGCCCACAAAGTGCATATTTTCGAGCGTATGATGTGGCAATTCCAGATGTTTGTGGATCGTCAAGCCCTGCTTTGTCTGTTGACTCCTTCACACAAGAAGATGAAGATATTGAGTGAACCCCATTGTTGAGAGTAGCGGTTGATTTGATATATATTCCACTTAAAACAGAATTAATTTTTGTATTTTTTTCTGTTTTTTCATATACAAATGGAGGAAACACAGAAACAATTTCGTCAGTTAGAATAATGCTTTCACCATCAAGCAATGGCTTGACAGCGTTCAAGATATCTTCTGCTGATCTATGCTTCCATCCTTGATAATGTTTTTTAGTTTTCGGAGCCTTTAGATTTTTTTGAATTTCAGCTAATCGTTTATACAAATAGTATTTATTGCTTGTGTCATCTCTTGCGAATTTGTTTGTTGTTGTTTCTTCTTTAGTCATTTTTTTCCTCCTCAATCATTGCCTCCAATACTTGAATCGCAGGTTTTTTTAGTTTTTCGTAAATTTCGTGTTTAGTTGTGTGGTAGATATATTCAATAGGTCCAGGGCCATATAACCGCACCAATTCGAGAATAAACGCTTTGTTTTTTCTCAAGTCATGAGAGACGTATAAAAAACACGCTACATTTTTTTTGACTGCAAGCTTTACAAACTCACCGTCATTCTTGAGGCGATCTGAGGCATGCTCTATATGACCCCAGCAATGCTTGAGAAATTTAATAACGACATCGTGATCGTCCCGAAGTTCTTCCGAGCAACTCTCAAGATCGTGACCATATAAGTTGTCCATTGCCAGGATTTCATCTTTCGTTGTTCGATTTGTTATTTTCATACCATGACCTCCAATATTTTCTTTGCCAATGCTATGGCCTCGTCTTTGCGTAATACCGACGTATACATATACACATCTTGCCCATCAATAATTCGAGCAATAAGCTCATCATGTGATGTTTTTATCTCTGATTCTGACATTAAAACAACTCCTCAGCGTCTTTATCTGTATAGGGCATATTAGAGATAATTGATTGCCCTAGATTAATATTTGCTATTGTTTGTTTGCCTTGATGGAATATATACACGCTACCGTATCCATTGCACTCACACACGCTATCATCATTTAATTCGATATCTAATGCATTTAATAATTTAGTTAACATGTTAGACCTCACAACTCCAAACGGCATCCCATTCGCAACCGTCTAATTCTACTGGTTCGCAATCTGCACCCTTACACACCTGACACACTTCTTCATAATATGTTGGCATTTCGAATCTATCCATTTTTATTTGCTCCTTTGTTTTTTGTATATTTAAATATTACAATGTCTTACAATGTATGTCAACAATTATTTTAATTTTTCTTTATTATTTTCCAGAAATTCTTTGACGGCTTGATTGATTAATCCTGATTTGTAATATAGTGGATTGTTTTTACATATTTCATTTAATTGATCCAACAATTCGGTTTCTATTCTAAACGATAATGGTTGTTTATTTGTTTTCATTTTTCACCTCCTTTGTTTTTTGTATATATAAATAATACATTGTATGACATTGTATATCAATACCTTTAAATAAAATGTTAAATAAAAAAAACAGTTTGTTTAATTCTTATGTGATGTTATATAGTTTAATTAATGAAAGATGTTTTAGAGGAACAAAAGCAAATAAAAACAACAGAACTCAGAGCTAACAAAGGGCAATTAGTTGAGCGTGGAATCCCTACTAATCCACGTAAAATAACCAAAGAGAAATTCAATCTATTATTGCAGTCATTGGATAAGGGTAACCTCACACAGATACGGCCATTGGATGTGATTGAGCATGAGGGCAAGTTCATTGTGTTGTCGGGCAACCAAAGACTCAGAGCATTAAAAGAATTAAAGATAAAGGAAGTGCCTTGTAATATCCTAAAGGATGACTTAGAGCCAGAGACCTATAGACAAATTGTGTTACAAGCGAACACTAACTATGGGGAGCATGATGATGATCTATTGGCTAATGAATGGGATGCGGTAGAATTGCATGAGTGGGGGTATGACTTGCCAGATTGGGAGCCTATAACACCAGAGGATGTGGAAAACCAAGAAGAGAAGTCTGTTTATCTCAAGGTTGAGGGGGAGCAAGTGTTGTTATTGTCTTTGGTTGATGAATTGACGGCCAAGGGATTAAAAGTGAGTGTTAAGTCATGAATTCAATTTGTTTTATAGTTCTTGTTGTTTTGTTTATTAATCTATTTATTAGTTTTTTTATTAAATATTATAAAATAAATTATTACCGAAAAAGATATACTAATAGGGAAATACAGGAATTTATTTTGAAATTTTGTCATGGATGTTTTTGCTTATCAACATACAAGCCTGACCCAGAAATGAGCTATAATGTTTACAGTAAAAGGCCAATGACTAAGGAACAATTACAAATATTGATTAATAAACTTTTAGATGACGGGATTATCGAAATGTTTATACATAATGGGCAAAAGAGTTATTGTATTATTTCAGATAGTAAGTCTGCATTTTTAAGGGGAGTTTACAAGTCATGGGAGTTTACAAGTCATGAACACAATTAAAATTAGTTATAATTATGATACCGATGAGACAAAGATTCAATTTAATGAAGAGTTTAATTCTTTGCCAGTGATACACCAATTAGATGCCATAAAAGATGGATTGTGTCTACTTGAGGAAAGATATAATACATTATTGCATAATTTTAATCAGCAATTATTGACGCGTGAAGAAGTAAATGAAGGTGCTGATATGAATGATATTGAGGTGAGGGATTAATGAGATTTTCTGATGATTGCTATAATTGCAGGGATTGTTTAGTAATCGATCACAAATCCTACAAAAGAAAACTATCTAAGTTAGTTTGTTCCCCTTTTCGTTTCATACAAAGACTTTTTGTTTGTGATCTTGAGCAAAGAGAAATCGAACTAAGTAATCAGATTCAAGAGCTTAATAAATTCAAACATGTTAATATTGATGCGATTAATAGAAACACCTTCAACAATTTAGGAAAATCAGTGGCAAGTATGAAAAACAGAATAAATAAACTGGTGGTTCCTGATGACTACACGGAAGAGTTTCAGTTTATATTTGATTTGAAACACGATTTAAATGAATTTGAAAAACATTGGAATCAAATTAAAAAATTACCAAAAGAAGTGGGTGATAACTAATGGCGTATAACACCGAAGAATTATATCAAATGGCTTTGAAAATTATCAAAGAACGTGAAGTTCGAACGATTGAAGGGGTTGTTGCACTTATGCCATGCGACAAAACAACTTTCTACAAGCATTTCCCGATTGATTCCAACGAACTCAACACCATTAAAAGAGAATTAAATAAAAAAAAGGTCGAGGGAAAAGAAAGATTAATACGTATGATGGGCTCAATTACACATGGTTCACCTGCTGAACGAATTTTTCTTTACAAGTTATGGGCGGACAAAGAAGAAAAAGAGGCCATATATGATACAAGCATCAAGGCAAAGATTGAAACACCTAGACATGAAATAACGTTAAATTTAATTAAAGATGATGAACAAAATTTAATTCAAGAAAAAAAAGAAAGTGAGGAAAAAAATGGGAATAACAACACAAAAACATATTAATATTATTGATGAGCTTAAAGAGAAAGCGATTAAAGATAAAGCAAAATTAAATGGGGCATTATTACCAGATGAGAAAGACAGATTTACCCTAGCCATTAATGGTTTGGAAGCAACTAAAAAGCGTATGCAGATTGATTTATTGGAACAAGAAAAGCAAAACGTAGAAAACGAATTGGATAAACTTAATGCTTAATACAGTTTTAAATGATCTCTGGAATAGTGTTGATCTACTAATTACGTTATTTATTTTTACGGTGGCGGTTGGTATAAATCTTCTTTTTGCTTTTCGTGTGATGTATTTAGTTAAGAAGAACGAAGACCCAATCAAAGTCTTTAAAAAATATGAGGATAACGGTACATTGCGTGATGTTCTTTTAAATCAAAAGGAATACGACGAGATTAATGGCATTTAAGCTCAGACTAAATACGCGGTATACGCTCAATGATGGGAATGAATACGTTTTAATTGGCACAACGGGCAATGAGACGGAAAGTAAAAATAAATGTGTAGTGCTTGTGGATGATGTTAACTGGAAGCGTAAAAAATTAAAAGTAGAGGATTTTTATAAACAAGTAAAATGAAAGCCTCACTAAACTATAACCAGTCAGTCATATTTAATACTGTTTTTAACGAAAATATGACAATGAAAAAAGACTGCCCTAGAGAGATCGCTTTCTGGGGTGGCTATGGTTCAGGCAAGAGCTGGGTAAGTATATTATTGGCCTATTATTTATGCCATTATCATGAAGGCGTACAATTATTGATGACAAGATACAGCTACAGGCAACTTAAAGATACGTGCATTGTACAGTTTTTAGATGCGTTCCCACCTGATGAATACGGTTATACCCATATGAAAGCCGATCATGAGTTTCATTTTGGGAATGGAAGTAAAATCATTTTTAGATCGTTCGATGACCCACGCAAGATTCTATCTAGTAGTTACGACGCTGTTATTATGTGTCAGGCCGAGGAACTAAAGGAAGAACACTTTTTGGGTGCGTTGGGGCGTATGAGAGGAACAGCATTACCAGTTAAATTGATATTTACTGAGGGCAATCCCCGATATGGATGGTGTAAAAAGCGTTATCATGATGATGACCCACCAGAGGATTGTTTATATATAAAAGCGACTACATACAGCAACAAAAAAAACTTGCCTAAAGACTACATTAAAAACATGGAAGAGAACTTCCCACCTAGCTATATACAACAGTTTTTAGAGGGTAATTGGGATTCTACACAGAATGCGGTTTATGACCAATTAATGAGCCACCATATTATACCTAGACAACAAATTCACGATCATTGGTATAAATGCATTGGGCTAGACCATGGCACACGTGTTGATACGAGTATCGTATTTATGGCTAAAGATGAGTCAGGGCGTATTTATATATATGATGAATGGCATAAACCACAACCAACAGTTAATGAGATTGTGCAAGCGTGTAACCGATATGGCCCAATGCCAATCATTGCCGATTACAGTATGAAGGTACAGGATCGTGACTATGGTTCTTGGTGGCGAGATTTACAATCACATGGTTTAAATCTCATTGAAGCCGTTAAAGAGAAGTCCGGGAATATCTTATTAGTTAATCAATTATTATTTCAAAACAAACTATTCTTTTTTGAAAATATTCCATACGTGATTGACCAGCATAAAAACTACATGTACGTGGATAAGTTACATGCTAACGATGACCAGTTCAAAGTTGTTAAAAAGAATGACCATTCATGTGATGCGGTTCAATATGCGGTTAGACATTTAAACAATGTTGAAGTTAAAAATCCAAGTGCTAAGTGGGCTATGATTAATGATGGGCCAACGTTAGATGACTATGTGAAGGAAAAGGTTTAAAAATGAATATTAAAGAATTTGACGATATAGTTCCCTATACAGGAATTATTGATGATTTAAACAAATGGAACGTTCATTATTCGTCTTATTATTTATCACTGGACGAAGAACTGGGCGTATGTACAAGTACTAGGCAAAAAGAATTTACTATCAACAATGAAATCTATAAAGAAGAATTTAAAAAAATGGAGCAACAAAAAATTAAAGAGTTAGTCCATGACATCTTGATAAATTTATACCTTAATTCATCAAATGAACCCCAAAATATAATAATAAAAAGGGTAATGCTTTTTTATTATAAAGATGAAGTAATCCCTGCCCTAACAGAAACCGAAGAAATAACATACACAATAACAGATTTAGACCTTAAAAATAAAAGATGCTTTCATATGCTTGTTGCTATGGATACCATAGAAAAGCTGTTTGATATAAACCCCCAAGATTATATATGTAAAGACAAAAAAATATTTGAGGTACGTAAGCAAATAAATGAAGATTTTCACAAAACATTTGATACCTTGCATATCAACGAGAGCATACTTGAACTTTATTTATATGAATTGACCATTTCGTTAGACAACGAAAATCAGGCAAAGCTATATAAATATTGTTCTTTCCGTTGTTGGTGGGTTTTGGCGAATAAAAAGGAGCTTTCTAAAATGTATATAAAAAAAGGGGGTAATAAAAATGCATAAAAACAAAAAAAAGAAACCAAAAAGATATTAAAAAAAGGAGTATAAAAAATGGATAATATAGAAATGGCAATAGGAACACTAGAAGCAAGAATGGCGAAGTCTTTAAAGGGTATAAATGATTCTATTGATGCACGAATTGCAACGTCAGTTAAAACTCAAATAGCTAATAGTATCGAGTTTCAAGTTAACAATCACCTTAAAGCAATTCAAAATATATCAGTTGATAAAGCATTAACTGTTGAACAGTTGACTCGATTATATCAAGATGTGTACCAAGCACTTCAAGACCTAAAATTAAACACCAATGGATATGGTTTATATGAACAAATGCAACAACTAAACAATGCTTTTCAATGCACACGAGGCGAATTGCAAACAGTATCAAACAATGTTGAAAAATTAATTAATAATAAATATATCGAAGCTGAAATAACAAAAGAACAACTAAAAGCATTGTATGATCAAACCAATACGAGCGGTGATGAATTAGCACGTCAGTTCAAAATGAGTGTAACAGAAGCGTATAACGTTTTGAATTGTAAACGTAAAGATTTAAAAATGAGAAATGAATTTAAATTGTATTTGGAAAAGAAATTACAAAAACAAAAGGAACTATTAAATGCCACTGTATAGTTTTAAGTGTCAGTCATGCGAACACATACAAGATAATTTTTTTTCACTAAATGACAAGAAAATAGTTAATTGTGAATCATGCCGAAGTACTAATATGAAGCAATATTTTGGTAGTCATAACGTATCAATTCATGGATTTACTGAATTTGACGACCCACGCGGTACAGGTGGCAAACTTACAATGAAACAGATTAAAGAAATTGAGAAGAAGCAGAAACTAGTATATGGGGGGCATGACGAACTTAAAAAAGAAGCAGATAAGAATCGTCAATACAACGAAAACAAAACCAAAAAAAAACTTGAGGGTATTATTGATAAAAGCGTAAATACACTACATCAAAAATATAATAGTTAGGAGGTGATCATGCCATTAGAATATAATAAAAGTAATAAAGCATTTAAAAAAAATGTTAAAACTGAAATAAAATCTGGTAAGCCAATTAAACAAGCGTTAGCCATAGCATACAGCATTAAAAAAAGAAAAAAGAAAAAATGATTAAAAATTTAGAAATTGTCAAATTTGACTTTTGTTTTTATACGATTGAAAATTATAACGTCTACATTTCTAACAATGAGCATATTTGCGAATTAATCGATGATATAGACGATTGGTTAGAATCGCATGATGAATTTGATACTTTCTGGATTAACATTAACTAACAAAAAGGAAAACGAGATGAAAATAACTGAATTTAATAAAATGGTATGTGAACGAGAAGGTGGGGAAGAAGAATTGACCATTGCACAAATTGCGGAAGTAATTAAAATAGCTAACGAGTTAACCAATGGGGTGCTTTATGGCGTTATTGAATTAATGCCTACGGAATGTAAAAAATGTTCAACATAATTGGTAATCTTGTAGGCTCAGTTGTTGGAACGGTTGGGGATGTTGTTAAAAAAGATCAACAAATCAAAGAAATAAAAGAAAAAGGTAAACTTGATATTCAACAAGCTAAAATTGATCTGAATGTTGCTAAACTAAAGGCACAAATTAAACAACAAGAAACACAAGCTGCCAACGATATGACGTATGATATGCAAGTACTCAAGAATAGGCGTGAATCGTTCATTGATGAGTTTATAATCTTAGGCTTTTTTATTATTATGATTCTAACGTTTATCCCAGCCACACAGGCAACAATGGCGCAAGGATGGAAAGCATTGAATGACACTGCATGGTGGTTTGAATTTGGAATTGTGGGCATACTTGTTTCAACACTTGGTTTAAAAGATGTGTTACGTATTTTTCTTGGTGGATCAATCGATAAGCTAAAAAAAAAACAGTAAATGACCAAAACGTAACAAATTCTAAAATAGTCACGACTAAAACGGAATCTAATGTAAACCAGTCGAATTCGACCCCTTTAGAATACGATCTTATCTTTGATGTTGTTGATACCTTTAATAAAACCAAACTTGGTAACTTATGCATCAATGACCAAAAATGGGAATGCATAAGCGGTAAATATGGAAATGGAGCATTGCCAAAGGGTATGTACAAAATTGAAGATTGCTACAAATTGGATCCGATTAAAGGTAAAACAGAGGCGTATACAGGTAGAGAATTTCCTTGGGTAGCTAGACTAACGCCACAATTTGAAACAAATCGCACAGGCTTATTAATTCATCCCGATGGCAATAAAGAGGGAACGAGAGGTTGTATTGGGATATCTAAAAAAGAAAATGATGTTGCAGTGTATGAATTAATCACAAATTTATTAAAAAGTAAAAAAGAATTGATACTATATGTTAATAAATAGTATAATTTAGATGAGTAATCATATTTTGGCCTACACCCTTTGTTTTTTTGTATATCTTTTAAATTAGTAGGCCAATCCCTAACTAATCTTTTTTATAGCGTTTTACGATGTTTTGCCCGATTTGTTTTAACCGTCTAACTGAATCGTAATTGCTTGGTATGGGAGCATCCCATCTTTTAAATTGCATTGCTGCTGGGGTTGGTCGTCCTTGCTTGTCTTTTAATGGTTGGCTTTGTTTTAAAATTTGTGTTGCTTTGCGTAATAGAAATTTACCACGTGTTAGCTTACGTGACGGACTAGCTTTACTAACATCCCTAACAGGACGAGCGACACTGCCACCGGTGCGGTTATACTCATCCATTTTCTTATTTGTACGCTTGTCATAGCGTTTATACTTCTCTTCCGCACTCAACATCACCCGATACTATTTATAAAATTAGGTACTTGTGGCATTTCAGGCATTGGTGGTGGGGGCATTGTTAGCCCTAAGCTGTCTGTTATCGTACTAATTGCCGATACTTGTTGCTCAATAGGTAATACACCAATTAATTCAATAATATCTTTTAAGCTCATATTTACATTTTTAATGTATGCGTTAAAATCTGGCTCAGGTATTGGCACTTGAGCTTGTTCGTCTTGCTCTTCTTTTATTTTATTGATGATTGCTCGGTAATTTGGATAATCCAACGTTTTCAAAATTAACTCTTTGACGTCTGGGTTATTGATATCCCCAAATATACCTTGTTGCGCTAATTGCATGGTCGTTGCAGCGATTGCCGATTGTGATTGTGGCAATGAACTTCCAGCAGTTATTTCAACTTCGTACTCACCCAGTGTTAAATCAGATTTAATGGTATCAATGGCCATTAATTCGTTTGTCATCATGTCACGATCATATATGTTTATTTCCATTTCACCCATTTCATTAGGCTCCATTGACGCAAATTGTGTTCCACTGGCCATGCGAATGATTCTTGGTTGATTGTAATATAATTGTATCAATACAACAGCTTTATTGCTTATATCGGTTAAGAAGTTTTTGAAATTACGTTGCATCTCACGAATAGATGACATTGGCGATTCAATCAAATCACGTACCATTTGACCACTGTTAACACCGGTTGGGCGTTCACCTGATAGCATAATCTCATTGATACGTGCAATCTTGTATGCATCTTGTTTCAAATCTTGTATATGCTGTCTCATAATTTGTATATCATTAGTCAACTTGTTGGTAACCAACATCGGTTGTGTCATTGGGTCACCAGGTTGGCTACCAATAATATCAAAATTGCCCTGGAAATGTCTTCGGTAGTTTTCGGGAACAATTAACATTGATTTGTATTTAACAATTAACTCTTGAAGTTTAGCATATGCATTGGTTAAACGTGCTTGTATTTGCATTAAATCCTCAACGTCACCTTGCCCCATTAGAGAATCACTTTGTGTTGGTGAGTAAGTAGCAAATGGGAAACCAAAAGGGTAATCGATTGGCCGATCTTCCAATATTTCCTCACCACTAAAAATGATTAAACGTCCATTTGGGTATTTAAACCTTTCTTCGGTTTTCATTTCCTGATCTTGCTCTGATTCGTCATCCAAAGGAACAAGCACCGTATCATCTTTTAAGTAACATTCCCAAAGTTCGATATTATGTTCAGTTCCAGAAGGCTTTAAACTACCTTCATTTAAATACATTTCACTACCGGTAGTTACACCGTTAGCAGTTACTTTACCAGCAACAACCTTGTTTGTAGGCTCTCCCATGTCGATAGTTGCCGATGGTGAGCTTAATTTATCAATCTTTTTTAGAATGTCAGGTTTATTTTTGTATTGGTTAATTAAATCAAAACGACTAATAACACGTTTAACAAATATATAGTTACAGTTTTCAATGTTTGTTGCAGTTGGTTCAGGGTAAAAATCTAATGGACTAACACGCTCTATCCTTATATCACCTAACCCATTATTAATTGACTGATTCCATATAACTTTGGCAATACCTACGCCATAGATTGAACCATCACGCATAACTTTTTGTGAGATGTTCGATAATTCCGAACTTCTTTTAATGTTTTCCCAACAATCATTCAAAATATCAGCGATTGATTCTAATTGCTTTAGATTATCAAAAGTCTGGTGTGATAGATTAGCAGGTTTGACGTTCGTCGTAATCATTGCATCCAAAGCGGTTGTAGCCTTAGTTTCAACGATTGGCTTTATAACATTATAGTATGCGTTGCCTTGCCCAGCACTTCCAAGCGTTGTATTTCCATCTCTATCAACGCCAGTAATAGGCTCAAACGAACCATCATAATAACGCTTATATTTTTTAAGCTGCTTGGTGTTATGCCCCGATTTTGCCTGAGACAATAAATTATTCAGGTATTTAATAAAGGGGTTATCCATGAACATATAATACAATCAGAATTTTATATGTTCATTATCTTTTTTTAAACATTCTGTTAATTTTATTTCACATTTTGTTAAAAAAAAGTAAATGCATTTTGTAAATTCGGAATATATGATTTCAGTATGGAATTAAGATATGGGCAAGCCATACAACTCAGAAAAGATATTGATTTAAGTTTCTATTGTGACGGCATATTACCAGCTGGCCAAATGGGATATCAAGAAACCCATTACAAAATTAAATTCGATCAAGCAACAATTATTTTACCACAAAGTTTAGTTTCTGAGCTTTTCGAAGAATATGAAATTACAAGCAGCGAAGGTGAGCAAGTTGTTGAGCAAGTTGAAGAATTAATTGAAGAAGTTAAGGAATATGTAGAACACGTTGAAGTTCAAAATGATTCTATTGTTGATTTAACTAAATTGAAAAAAGATGAATTAATTCAATTGGTTAAGACAGCTTTCCCTGATCGTGACTACAGCGGATTAAAAAAAGATGAATTAATTGAGATTCTGGAAGGGCCAACAGATGCATAAAGATAAAAAAGAAGGCATTATGATTGTTTTTGGTAATTCCAAACCAGAAAAAGACGAATATAAAGAAGATAAAAAAGAGTATAAAGAAAACAAAAACGAAAAGACTGAAAAAGAGTCAAAATTACAATATACTCTTGAAGATTTTGGCGGTTACACGCCCATGGAATTGGTTTCAAAATTAGAGGAAGCCAAGGACTCTATAGCTAAAGGTAGTACTAAAGAGGCAATTATGGCTCTTGATTCTTGTATTGTTCGGATAACGGGTAAGCAATTACCAGAAAACGACCCAGACAGTGCTATGAAGACAGACCCGTTTTTTGAACTCGACAAAATACTATCTTAAAAATATTTTAGGAGGAAACAATGGCAGACGACACCCAAGGCGAAGTCGCAACGGAACAAGTCCAACCAGAAGCCACCCAAGTAACATTTGGACAAGGCGAAAATACGGACACTCTAGGCGATGCGAATGGACAAGTTGAAAGCGAGTCTATAAATTCATGGGAAGGGGATAAGCGGTTTGAATCGCACTGGGGAAAAGACCCAAACAAAATGTATGAGTCTTTACGGTACGAAGAAAAACGGCGAGATGAATTTAATAATCAAGTTAATGATTATAAAAGGCAAGTTGAAGAACTTCAAAGATATAAAGACGACTATACGCAAATTGAAGAATTGCTCAATCATCCTCAAATTGGTCCAGATATAGAAAACGTCTTAAATAAATACAGTAACGGTGAACAAGAACAAGTACAGCCACAAACTAATGTTCAAGATGACAGATTAAATGAAATCTTGTCCTGGAAAGAACAGATTGAAAATCAAGCGTTGTCACATTACGAAACTCAACAGCAAAATGAGGCTTTTAACAAAATTGATAAGTTAGCTGAGCAATATGTCATTAATTACGACAAAGAGCAGTTTGCTAATTTTATGAATGAAGCACAAATCCCTAAGCATTTATGGTTTGATGCATTTAAAGCCCAAGCATTTGAGCAAGTAATGGCAAAGCATGGAACACAAGCAGCAGAACAAGCACTAAGCAAAGCACAAGCAACGCCGAGTGTTGTTACTGGTAGCAATAAAGTTCCAGTGGGGGCAAATCCTCCAAAAAGCATCGATGATTTTAAGGCGCAACTTGATTTTATTTTACCGGATTAAAAAAGGAGAATAAAAAATGGCTTTAACAGCAGCACAGCTAGACGAAGTACAAGCGGTCGCACATAATGCTTTTGATAAGATTATGCCCGATCAATTTTTAACATCAAGTGCCTTTGGTAGCATGATGTCTAAAAAACCAAATTTGGAATATGTATCTGGTGGATCTAAAATCCAGCAACCTGTACAAATTGCAGAAAACGCAGCTGATGGTTTTATCGACGGAAAGTTCGATGTATTGGATTTATCAGCTTCTCAACAATTAAGTTTTGCAGAATTTGATTTCAAATACCAAAACTACAACGTGTCTATCACTCTTGATGACATTACCAGAACTGGTGACACAGCTAATGCAATCAAATCACTTTTAGTGGAAAAGGTTAATTTAGCTGCTGGAACTGCGAAGCGTACCTATGCACAAGCATTGCATGGTAACGGAGCAGATTCTAACGGTAAAGCAATCAACGGACTTGCGGATGTAATGGCTGCCTCTGGAACTGCTTATGGTGGTATTACTAACACTGATTTAAACGATTCAACAACTTGGTTGACCGAAATTGATTCAACCACTAACACAATTAATTTTGCTAACTTGAATACTCTTGTTGGAACTTTGATTGCACGTGGACAAGGTGCAGGTGATGCAGTTGGTTCATACGCTCCAGATGTAATGATTTCTAACTCATTTGTACAAGACAAATTCTTAGCTTCTCAACAGTCTCAGCAACGTTTCGCACGTGAAGACGATTTGAAAGCCGGATTTTCTGGATGCAAGTTTAGAAACATTGACTGGTATGTAGATGACTACAGCCCCGGTTCTGCCGATGGTTCAACATCTGACAATTTCTTATATGTATTGTCTAGCCCAACATTTGCTTTGAAATATAAGTATGGTTTTGAAGGTAAGAAAGCTCCTGTTGATTTTAACGGACGTATTCCTAACCAAGCAATCATCACTTCACAGCATTTCATGGCTTACAATCTAGTATGTAGAGCGCGACGTTACAACGGCGTATTTAAAAACTTACAAGCCTAATATTTTTTGAAAGGAGAAAACTAAATGTCTTACGTAAATTCAATTGACACTGATGACTTAACAAATCCCTCTAGCACACGTAAATATGAGCTAGGCGCACGATATGTTGATAATTCAGACACTAACGCAATTAAAAAAGAGTATGTGTACGTTAAA
>Ga0208767_1002269_pt1 | contig 14708 bp, 13 predicted proteins | sample VirMetDEL_Mar_21_FD_184514 | JGI IMG/M metagenome (GOLD analysis project Ga0208767, IMG submission 184514) | Aqueous microbial communities from the Delaware River and Bay under freshwater to marine salinity gradient to study organic matter... | ecosystem: Environmental > Aquatic > Marine >... | reverse complement strand
GGCTGGCTTAGCATCGCGCCCGGTGCGCTGTGTTCTGTTTGATGAGGTTGATCGTTACCCAGCCAGCGCCGGATCAGAGGGTGATCCTGTTAATCTTGGTGTCGCTAGAACCAAAACCTTTACTCACAATCGCAAAATCGTGATGGTTAGCACCCCAACAAACAAAGGCGCATCCAGGATTGAGGCTGCTTTTGAGCAGAGCGACCAGCGGTATTACTATGTGCCTTGCCCGGATTGTGGACATATGCAGACGCTAGACTGGTCAAACGTTCATTGGGAAAAGGATAAACCAGAGACAGCCGAGTATATTTGCGGAGAGTGCGGCTGCGCCTGGGATGATGCAAAGCGTTACCGGGCGGTCAAAGGCGGCGAATGGCGTGCCTCTGAAAAGTTTAGCGGCACAGCAGGGTTTCACTTATCCGGCCTTTACTCGCCTTGGACGCCTCTGGGGGATATAGCCAGAGACTTTATGAGCGCCAAGCAGATGCCTGACACGCTTAGGGTTTTTGTAAATACAACGCTTGCACAGTCCTGGGAGGATGAAGGTGAGCGCGTTGATGACTACGCTGTTGCAGAGCGCGCTGAGTCGTTTGGCGATAAGCTAGACAACCGCATCCTGGTTTTGACGGCTGGTTGTGATACCCAGGACGATCGGATCGAGGTCGAGGTAATGGGAACCGGGCGCGCCGAGGAAAGCTGGAGTGTGGCGTATCATACGCTCTATGGCGATCCATCAACCCCACAACTGTGGCAGGATTTAGACAATATCTTATCCAGTAAATATGAAACAGAGGATGGTCGGATTTTGCAGATACGATCTGCCTGCATTGACTCCGGCGGTCACTACACAAAAGCTGTTTATGATTTTGTGAGATCAAGAGAGGGTCGCCGCATTTTTGCCATAAAAGGTATGGCTGGAGAGGATCGACCTATCGTTAGCAGGCCGACTAGAAATAACATTGGCAAGATTAGATTATTTACCCTGGGTGTTGACAATATTAAATCTTTAATATTTTCTCGTCTTAGGTTACAATCTGAAGGTGCTGGATATTGTCACTTTCCAGATGACCGATCAGATGAGTATTTTAAGCAACTGGCGTCATCTGAAAAGATCGTGACAAAATATCATAAAGGGTTCCCGCGAAGGGAGTTCGTTAAGACCAGGACACGGAATGAGGCACTTGATTGCCGAGTCTATGCGATAGGGGCGCTTGCCATTTTGAATTTGAATCTGGATAGCCTGGCAGAGCGTGCGGCGCGACAAGTTAAAGAGGCCAGGGGCGATACGCCTCAAAACAATCAGCCCCGCCGCCAAATGGTAGCGCGAAACAATTTTATTAATGGGTGGCGCTAATGGCTAATTTATTCGATACCGCAAACGCACCAACATTAGAGCCTGACCAGATTGTTGTGGGCGATCGCGTCACTTGGCGCAAAAAGAATCTAGGCCAGGACTATCCATCATCAACATATAGCGTCCTTTATATGAGTCGCGTGTCTCAGGCAGGCGGGACGCATGAGTTTAGCGTTAGTGGTGTTGCTGATGGGGATGATTATCTTTTCACGATTACAAGTGTAGCGAGCGCAGCCTTTGACTTAGGCCATCACCACTGGCAGCTTGAGATCACACGCACCAGCGATAGCGAGCGCATCGTTATCCAGACTGGCTCCTGGGATATTATTACCGATCTTGATAACAACGTTGATCCGCGCTCACATGCCGAGATTATGGTTGATAAAATTGAGACGGTTCTGCAAGGTCGGGCTGATGCTGATGTTTTGTCTTACTCAATAAATGGTCGATCGCTCTCTAAGATGCAGCCGTCTGAGCTAGTCGAGTGGCGTGATTACTACCGGCGCGAGGTGGTCTTGCAGCACAAAAAAGATCACGTTAAAAATGGTCGTTCGCACGGCGGCACTATTAAAGTGAGGTTTTAACGATGGGGCTTTTTGACTTTTTAAAGCGGGATCAAAAGCCCACTAAAATGGGCAAGCGATCATATGCGGCGGCTAGATCAGGGCGTTTATTCGGTGATTTCATTCAATCGAGTAACTCCGCCGACAGTGAGTTACGCTTTACGCTAGAGGTTATGCGCAATCGCAGCCGGGAGCTTGTGCGAGATAATGAATATGCCCGGCGATATATTAACCTTTTAAAAACAAATGTTATCGGTGACACTGGTTTCCAGCTACAAGTCAAGGCCAGGAATGATGATGGCAAGCTAGATTCAACCGGAAACACAATTATTGAGAATGCTTGGAAAACCTGGGGTCGGCTTGGTCATCCTACAGCAGACGGACGGATGTCCTGGTATGATTCTCAGCGTCTAGTGATCGAAGCGCTGGCGCGTGATGGTGAAGTTTTTATCAAAAAACTAAAAGGATCAAAGTATAGGGATGGTTTCGCGCTTCAATTTATTGAGGCTGATCTTATTGATGACAAGAAAAACGAGACCTTGAATAATGGCAATCAGATTAGAATGGGCATTGAGATGGATAAAGCTCATCGCCCGATTGCATATTACGTTTTGACCTCACATCCGGGCGATAGGTATTACAATAATGCCCAAAGCCAAAAACATATTCGCGTTCCGGCTGATGAAATCATCCATATCTATATGCCGAGCAGAACTCATCAAACACGCGGCGAGCCATTTATGGTCTCAGCTATGTCTGCCCTAAAGCACCTCGGCGCATATCGTGAGGCTGAGGTTATCGCAGCGCGCATCGGCGCGTCTAAAATGGGGATCATAACCACGCCTGGCGGAGATGATTTCGTTGGTGATGGATATGAAAACGAGTTCCAGCCAACTATTAGCGCCTCTCCTGGAGAGTTTATGCAACTCAGTCCAGGGATGGATTTGAAAACGTTTGATCCTAATAACCCAAATACAGGCTATGCAGAGTTTGAATCAGCTATGCTTCGTGGCGTTGCGTCTGGTTTGAATGTAAGTTATGCAAGCCTGTCAAACGATTTATCATCCGTGAACTATAGCAGCATCCGCCAGGGCGCTCTTGATGAGCGTGATGGGTATCGGTCACTGCACATGTTTATGATCCAGCACTTTGTTGAGCCGGTTTTTAGAGAGTGGCTCAGTTCTGCTATGGATTTCGGTGGAATCCCTATCCCATCCTCCAAATATGGCAAGTTTGTTGATAATGCCAATTTTAGAGGTCGCGGTTGGAACTGGGTTGACCCTATGAAGGAAATCCAAGCGTCTGTTGTTGGCTTACAAAACGGCATTCTCTCAATGCAAGATGTGGCCTCAAACTATGGACGCGATGTTGAGGAAACCTTTAATCAGATTGCGCGTGATAAGGAAATGGCTGAGCAGCTTGGCCTCAAGCTGGCGTTTGAGCCGTTTGGCGGCGGTCTGACATCGTTTGGCCCAGCTAAGATGGCTGCTCCAGAGCCAGGCTCAGAAGGTGATGACGATGGCGACATATAAAGGCCAGGAGATAAACCTAAAGCCGACAGAAACTATGGCTGAAGAGGCGCAGCGCGGCCTTGATTGGCGCGCTGAATATGGCCGAGGCGGCACTGAGGTAGGTGTTGCCAGGGCGCGGCAGCTTGTTAATCGTCAAGAGTTATCGCCAGAAACTGTGCGCCGGATGGTTAGCTACTTTGCCCGACATGAGGTAGATAAGCAGGGCGAAGGATTTACCCCGGATGAGGATGGATATCCATCCGCAGGCCGGATCGCCTGGGCGTTATGGGGAGGAAATAGTGGCAAAGCCTGGGCAGAGGAGAAAGACCGGATAATGGATAGGCTTGATGATGAAAGTCGCGCTGCCCCGGACGCGCTTAGCGTTGGTGATTTTGTAAGCTGGAACAACCCTGGCGGTCGAGCCAGAGGCGAAATAGAGCGAATTGCGCGCGATGGCTCAATAAACGTGCCAAATAGCGATTTCACAATAACAGGAACAGAGGATGACCCGGCTGCTCTGATTAGGCTGTACAGAATGGGCGAGGATGATTATGAGGCAACCGATACGCTGGTTGCACATAAGTTTAGCGCATTAACAAAAATTAACGATCTCCGGGGCTGGCATGATGAGCGCCCTTATCCTAATGAGCATGCGGCGCGCATAACTGACCCGGCTAAATATGAAGAGTTTAGACGTGAGGTTGATGCTGGAGATGCTGGAATTGATTTTATCTATGGGATCGTGGATAATACATCAGAAATTCAATCTATTCGTTTCGATGCAGACCGGCACACCGAAGCGGAGGCTCTCGAATGGTTAGCAGAGCATGATTTTGAGCCGGTCAATTTTGAGCCTGCTATTAGCGAGAGAGGTGATGAAATGGAAGAGCGTCACATTATAGATGTTCAAGAGACTGATGAGGCTTATGTCATCACTTTTGCAAAGCCGCATCAGGAAATGGAAGAAAGCGCCGGTCATGAGGATATGGAAGAGCGTCCATATCATGACAAAGAAGAGGAGCGCATTGAGCGCGCCGATCTTTTGCAGCGCGCTATCGGTATGGGTGACCGTGCTATTGATGAAGAATCCCGCACCGTTATGGTTGGTGTCTCCTCTGAGGAGCCGGTCAAACGTTCATTTGGGATGGAGGTTATTGATCATAGTCGTGAGAGCATGAATCTGGATTTCTTAAATTCAGGTCGCGCACCGCTTTTATTGGATCATGATATGGAGCGCCAAGTTGGCGTCATAGAATCTGTTGAATTGGATGAGGAGGCTCGCCGTCTGCGGGCCAAAGTTCGCTTTGGAAAAGGCCAACTTGCTTCAGAAGTGTTCAGCGATGTGGTGGATGGTATCCGCCAAAACATAAGCGTGGGCTATAGAGTAGATGGCCGCGTGAAGCGTGAGAACGATGATAAAGAGATTTATCGCGTTAGCACAACACCTATGGAAATCAGCATCGTTTCTATTCCGGCAGACCAGTCAAGTCTTGTCGGCGTTGGTCGGTCTAATTCCGAAACCCTACATGCAACCCCTAAGATCGAGGAAAGGAAAGACGATATGTCTGAAATTGATCTTGATGCGGTAAGGCAGGAAGCCGCCAAAGCCGCACAAAAAAATGCCAAGGAGATTATGACCTTGGCGCGCAAGCATAACAAAGCTGATATGGGCGAAGAGGCCATCGGCAAGGGAACTTCAATTGATGAGTTCCGTGGCAGCCTTTTGGATGCCATTCAAAATCAGCCTCTTGATACCCCTGCTCATGTCGTTGATATGCCTGTCAAAGAGAAGCGTGACTATTCGCTTGGAAAAATGATTCGCGCACAGCTAACTCATGACTGGTCAGATGCCGGTTTTGAGCGTGAAATGCACGATGAAATCACTAGCCGCACCGGCAAGCAAACAGAGGGCTTTTATGTTCCTGACTTTGCGTTTCGTGCTGGTGCAATGTCAACCGCAGCCACAGGTGCTGTAGGTGATGAGAATGTCGTTGATAACTTTATCCCGACAATTCATCGCGGCGATATGTTCATTGAGGCACTCCGGGCAAAGCAAGTAATGGCTGCCCTCGGCGTTACCTTTATCGGCGGTCTAACAAATCGCATCAAGATGCCAAAGTTCTCAACTGGCGCATCTGCTGGATTTGTTGAGGAGCTAGGTGCTGTTGCAGATCAGTCACAGACTGATGCAGGAGTTACTCTCCAGCCCCGCACAATGGGCGCATATGTGGACATCGGTCGATTGGCATTAAAAGAGTCAATTCCAGCATTGGATCAAGTTGTCCAAGATGACTTGCTGCGCGCTCTTGCCGATAAGCTTGAGTCTGTAGCAATCAGCGGAACAGGTGCATCTGGACAGCCAACAGGCATCCTGAATGACGGAAATGTCGGAAACGTAGACATCTCTGCCGGTACAGATGTGGCTGCCTTGACCTGGGCTGACTTGACCGATCTGGTTAAGACAGTTGAGGATGCTAATGGCATCATCAACCAGAACGCTCTTGGCTGGTTGTCTAACCCAAAGGTGAAGGCAAAGATGGCCAACACTGTTAAGGTTGCATCAACAGACAGCATCATGCTTTTGAACGATCCTTGGAACAGCATCTATGGATACCGCGCTGAATTTACCAGCAACGTGCCATCTAATCTGAATCCAGGCGATGGCGGCACAGACGCATCTGCACTCATCTTCGGCGACTTTAGCCAGTTGATGGTTGGCCTATTCGGTGCGCCATCAATTTTGGTTGATGAGACAACCGGCGGTCTGGCTGGAACAGTGAGAATCATTGTTCACCAGGACGTTGATGTAGCGCTACGCAACGCTGCATCTTTCGCAATCACCGATGAGGTATCAACTGCCTAATCTTAATGGGGCGGCTTTCGGGTCGCCCCATCCATCCACTTGTGAGGATTTAAAATGAGAATTAAAGTTATTGAAAAATGTTACACCGGCACTCAAGGGAATATGTTTGCTGGTGAGGAGCATGATCTTGATGATCGGATTGCTGAGAAGCTAATCCAGCGTGGTTATGTTGAGGCTGTTAGTGCTAAAAAAGCGCCAAAGGCGAAAAAGAAGTTTTTTGATCGCGCAGTCGAGGCTGATGAGATTGCAACACCAGAGGATGATTAATGGCTGTTGAGACCGCATCTGACCGGGCTATTTTTGTCAATGTCGATGATTTCGGCGTTGCGGCGACTTATACACCCTCCGGCGGCGCGGCCTCAACAATTAACGGAATCTTTGATAATGATTTTATCGAGGCTGATGCGGGCGGTGGCGTGACCTTTGCTTTGCAGCAGCCTAGATTCCACTGCCGGACAGCAGACGTTTCTGCTGCGGCTGAGGGCGATGCTCTGGTTGTGAGTGGCGTTAATTACACGATCAGGGTTGTCCAGGACGATGGCACAGGGATGACTATGCTAGTGCTAGAAAGAAACTAAATGGCACATGTCAGAAAACAAATAAGGGATGCTGTAATTACTGCGGTCACAGGATTAACGACCACAGGATCAAATGTATTTCGCAGTCGTATTTATCCGCTTGAGCAGACTAAACTGCCAGGGCTTTGTGTTTTTACAAGGTCAGAGAATGTGGAGTTTGATACACTGACCATCTCGCGCTCAGTGAGCCGCGTTCTGGATGTAATTATTGAGGGGTATGTCTCGGCGACTGCTAATTATGACGATACCCTGGATCAGATTGCTGTAGAGGTCGAGGAGGCCTTGGCAGCAGACGTAACGCTTGGAGGCCTGGCTAAAGATACTCAGGTCACAGCGTTTGAAGCGGACTTCAGCGGCGATGGCGAACAGCCTGTTGCCGTTGGCCGTTTTACCGTGACTGTGCAATACCGCACAGCCGAAAATGATGTTGAAACAGCCGTCTAAAAGGAGACTAAAATGGCGACATTCAAAGGCAATGATGGCACGGTAAAATCCGGCGCAAACGCCATCGCAGAAATAATCTCTTTCACTGTCGATCAGACCGCCGACACGATTGAGGACACTACTATGGGCGATGCCTCGAAAACTTATCAGCCCAGCTTTACAGATGCGACAGCTACTGTTGAGACCTATTTCGATGATACAGACGCCACAGGCCAAGGTACATTCACCCCTGGCTCTAGCGTGACTTGTAATTTCCAGATGGAAGGCGATACAAGCGGCGACCACCTTCTCAGCGGAACCGGAATCATCACCGGACGATCAATCGGCTCATCTGCCGATGGTATGGTCACAGCGACTTACAGCATCCAGATTTCTGGCGGCTTGACTGAGGGAACCGTTACCTGATGTCACTTGGTAAGCAAATTGCTGAGCGAAGAAATAAACAGCGCCGCGTCATCGAAACGCCCAGTCACTGGGGCGAGGATGATGCGCCGTTGTTTATTTACTGCACCCCAATTACCGCAGGGGAAATCAATAAGATTCAGCGTAAACATAAGAATTTTCTGAATGAGATGACGGTTGATGGAATGGTCGACCTGATTATCATGAAGGCTCAGGATGAAGGTGGTAACAGGCTTTTTACGCTAGAGGATAAAGTTTATCTGATGGCTGAAGATGCACCAGTGGTGGCCGATATTGCTGGTAAGATGTTTGGCGAACATGATAGCATCGAGGAAGCTGAAAAAAACTAAGAGGCGATCCGCTGCGGTTCAATGTTATGGCCCTGGCGGATCGGTTACACAAGACTCAGGAAGAGATCGAGGATTTAACCCTGGGCGAAATCAACGAGTGGTTTGCTTATTTTAAGGTGTTAGAAGATGGCCGTGGCTCCAATTAAAATTCCTATTACCGCCGTTGATAAAACTAAAGCCGCTTTTAGTTCCGTATCCAGGCGTCTTAATATGGTGCGGAAAGCTCTGCTCAACTTCAAGACCGGCCTCATCAGCGTAGCTGGTGCGGCTGGCTTTGGGTTCTTAATTAAATCATCTATGCAGAGCATCGACACGCTGGGTAAAACAGCGCAAAAGCTGGGCGTCACAACTCAAGCTCTCCAGAAATTAAGATATGCGTCTGAACTGGCTGGTGTTGAGACCAGGACTGTTGATATGGCTGTGCAGCGTTTCACGCGCCGCTTGGCTGAGGCAGCAAAAGATACAGGGGAAGCAAAAGACGCCCTCAAAGAATTAGGCATCAATGCCAAAGAGTTTCAGCGTCTACCATTAGACAAGCAGATGATTGGCCTCGCTGATGCCTTTGCTAAGGTTGCAGATGAAGGCCAGCAAGTCCGCCTATCTTTCAAACTGTTTGACAGTGAAGGCGTGGCCTTACTTAACACCCTAAAAGGCGGCGGAGACGCATTGAGAGGGATGTTTGTTGAGGCTGAAAAACTTGGTTTCATCCTATCGACAAGCGCAGTTAGAGGCGTTGAGCAGGCTAATGATCAGTTTACAAGGCTGATGAGTGTATTCAAGGGCGTCACGGATACGATCATTTCGGCTATGGCTCCGGCTCTTGGAGAGCTTGCCAAAATTATAACAGAGACGGTTGTTGGCAAGCTAAGGCAGGCTGGGGATAGCACTGAGCAATTTGGCAAGAATATGGCTAGTGCGATAATCTTATCCGCCAAAGCCGCGACGAATGCGATTATAACATTTGTTAATAATGTAATCACCCAGATAGATAAGCTACGCAAAATAGCCTTTGATCTAGAAAATGCCTTCAGTTTTAAAACTGCAAGAAAAGCATTTCTAGAAACTTTTGATGCACTTGAAAAGAAAACCAGAGAATGGGATGAGCATAGCTCAACTTTGAGTGGTAACTACGCAAGGGGAATGACCGAGATCAAGAAGGCTCTTGATCCATTAAAAGACTCTCAAAATCAAACATCGGAAGCTTTCAAAAAAGCAAGAGAAGAACTGATAAAGATTGCGGCAGCTAACAAGTCTGTAAATCTTCCAGTCAAGAATCTTACAAACTTACTGGAAAAACTAGAAGGACAAGCCGCAAGCGTGGGCGAAGAGTTCAAGCCTCTTGGAAAGGTTGTTGGTGACTTCAACCCAATATTTGATCGTCTTTTAGGCTCTCTGAAAAATACAAATCAAGAGTTTGAAAAAGGCCCGCCAAAGATTTCTATCTATAATGAGCAGCTAGGCAAGCTCGCCGAGGAGGCGGCTAATATCCAGAAGAACCTGGAAAGCGCAGCAGTCAAGGGCGTTAAATCTCTTGAGGATGCTCTTGTGGATTTGGCTATGGGAACGACCTCAGCAAAAGACGCTTTCAAGTCTATGGCTCGGTCGATCATCTCTGATCTTATACGGATCAACATCCAGCGCAGCATTACTGCGCCACTGGCTAAAAAGCTAAGCGGGATTGACCTTTTGGGTGCGATCGGGCTTGGCGGCGGCTCGCCAGGGACGCCATTAACATCTCCGGGTGTTCCTCCTGGGGTTTCTGGATTGCCAGCGATGGCTATGGGTGGGCCAGTAAGTTCTGGCAGACCTTATTTGGTCGGGGAAAAAGGCCCGGAGCTTATGGTTCCAAGAGGCAGCGGCACTATCGTGCCAAACAATAAACTCGGCGGCGGTGGTGTAGTAGTCAACCAGACCATCAACCTATCGGCTGGTGTATCGCAAACAGTGCGCGCCGAGGTAATGGGTATGCTGCCGCAAATCCAGGAAGCATCAAAGGCCGCTGTCCTAGACGCAAGGCGGCGCGGCGGTTCATTCAGTGCGGCATTCGGGTGATCTAAATGGCAATATCATATCCACTAACACTCCCAACTCAAACCGGGATCGCCAGCGTTAATCTGCACGCTGTAAATAGTGTTGCGATCAGCCAAAGCCCATTCACTTACAAACAGCAAGTGGTGGCGCATACCGGGCAGCGCTGGGAGGCTGAGGTTAGCTTACCGCCGATGAAGCGCGCTGATGCTGAGGTTTGGATTTCGTTCCTGCTATCCTTGAAAGGCCAGCGCGGCACGTTCTTAATGGGCGACCCTAACTGCGCCACTGCACGCGGCAGCGCATCTAGCACGCCCGGCACTCCTGTTGTCAATGGAGCCGATCAAACCGGCGACACTTTGACCGTAGATGGCCTGCCAGCCAGCGCAACCGGCTATTTGCTTGCTGGCGATTATATCCAACTAGGAGGCGGCTCAGCAGCAACGCTGCACAAGGTTTTAACCAACGTGGATAGCAACGCATCAGGCCAGGCCACGATAGACCTGTGGCCTCATATACGCACAGCCCCGGCTGATAACAGCACGATCGTAGTGGCAAGCGCTGTTGGTAATTTCCGACTGTCGAGCAATCAATCAGACTGGTCAATCAATAACGCCAGCTTTTATGGGATCACGTTCCCAGCCATCGAGGTTATCGTATGAGCCGCGAGCTAACTCAAAGCATCATCACAAACTTGGAAGCGGCAGAGGTTCAGCCGCTTTTTGCTGTTGAGTTGTATTTCGACACGCAGACGCTTTACATGTGGACTGGCATCGGTGATTTGGTGTTTGGCAATAATACATATATTGGCACAGGTCAGTTTCTGGAGATCAGCGAGTTACAAGAGACTGCTGAGATATCCGCTAAGGGTGCGACAGTTAGCTTGTCCGGCATCCCATCTGACCTTATCTCACTTGCTATCAGCGAGCCTTACCAGGGGCGAAAGTGCAAAATCCTATTTGGTTTGATTGATGCTGATCGGCAATTCCTAATGCTAGAAAATGGCAGCTATCTGCTTGCTGAGGATGGCAGTCGGATTGACGTGTCGCAGGGCGCGGTGACTCCGGTTGTCGAGGTATTCAATGGCTATATCGACCAGATGGTTATTAATGAAGGCCCGGAGACCAGCAGCATTGCTATCTCGGTTGAGAGCCGTTTGATTGACCTGGAGCGCGCAAGGATTTTTAGATTTAACGATCAAAATCAAAAAAGCAGATATCCGAATGATCGCGCTTTTGAGTTTGTGGAAGATTTGCAGGACAAGCAATTTAACTGGGGGCGTGGTTGAGACTTTATGATTGGCCGGATCGTTTTGATGCTTTTATTGAGGACTGGCGGCACAAGCCATTTAAATGGGGCGAAGCTGATTGCATAAGGTTTACTGATGCGGCTTATGAGGCGCAGATCGGCAAACACATTTTTGATGATTGGTTTGGAACCTATACGACTGAATGGGGTGCGTTTCTAAATTACCGGCGGCAGCTAAAGCGCAGCGGTAATACAAATATTATAACGGCCATCAATAGCCGATTGAGGGCTGTGGATGGGCTTCAGCCGCCAAGGGGCGCAATTATAGGTCGAGGCGATTATGGGCCGCTGATGGTTACTGAGATCGCGTTAGGGGTTGCGCTAGGTGATAAAGTCGGTTTTTTAGGTTATGATGGTCTGGAATTTTCACCCGCAAGGCCAACTGATATTTTTTGGTGTGTAGAATGAACAAAATAACGCTGTTAAAAACCACCACATCACTGACCTCTGCGGCGTTGATTGCGCTTATTCCAGAGGCGGCTTATGCAATGCCGCCGGTTATAATTGGCGCGGCGGCTAGTGCGGCACTTAGTGTTGGCGCGGCTTGGATTTTTAGTGGAACTGCAATAACGCTTGCTGGTTTTTTTAATGCCTTTGCGCTCAATGTCGCAATCGGCCTCATTAGCCAGTCACTTGCGCCAAAGCCAAACGCGGGAGGCCAGCAAGCTGGAACCTCTGCTATCCTGGTCAGTGGCTTATCGCCTGTCGCAGATCATCAGATTATCTATGGTCGCACAAAGGTCGGTGGTGCTGTCGTTTACAAAGAGGCCACAGATAACAATAAATTTATGCACATTGTTGTTGCACTTGCCGGTCACGAAGTCGAAGAAATCGAAACGGTCTATTTGAATGATGAGGCTTTGACAATTGACGATGATGGCTTTGTAACTGCGCCAAGCAAATATGTCATTGAGGAAGATGGTGAAGATACAAGATACGTTGTGCGGATTAATAAGCATCTGGGAACGGCAACACAAGCGGCTGATGAAGATTTGGTCGCAGAAAGCGCAGGCAAATGGACAAATGATCATCGGTTGCAGGGCGTTGCTTATATCTATGCACGTCTAGAATTTGAGGCAGATGCTTTCCCTAACGGTGAGCCAAATATTACCGCAATCATTAAAGGCAAAAAGGTCTATGATCCGCGCAGCGAAACAACAGCCTGGTCAAGCAATGCTGCGCTTTGTTTCCGCGATTACCTTGCAAGCAATTACGGTTTAAACTCTGATGCGGATGAAATAGACGACACAAAAATAATCACAGCGGCTAATATCTGTGATGAAGATGTGAGTCTAGCTGTTGGCGGTACAGAAAAGCGCTACACAACAAACGGCGCAATCAGCACTGGCAGCAAGCCAGCAGACACTATTGACAGCCTTTTGAGGCCGATGGGCGGGATGCTTTGGTATAGCCAGGGCAAATGGCGCGTTAAGGCAGCTGCTTACATAACCCCGACAGTCACCCTTGATGAGGATGATCTGCGTAGCACGCTCACAATTAACACCCGACATTCGCGGCGCGATAACTTTAACATTGTGCGCGGTACGTTTCGCGGCTCGGAAAGCAACTGGCAGTTTAGTGATTTCCCAGAAATCAAAAGCAATACATTTGTCCAGGTCGATAACGGTCAAGAAAGCGCGATGGATTTGGAACTGGGTATGGTGTCATCTGCTGCCACAGCACAGCGGATTGGCAAGATTGCGCTATATCAGAACCGCGAGCAGCTAACGCTATCGGCCAGCTTTGGTTTGCGTGCTTTCCAAGTGCAAGTCGGCGATGTGATCTTGTTTAGCAACAGCCGCGCCGGTTTTGTGGATAAGCCGTTTGAGGTGTTGTCTTGGGCATTTGGCTCTGATGGAAATGGCGCGTTAGAGGTCAAGATGACCCTGCGCGAAACCTCAGCGGCGGTTTATAGCTGGGCCACTGAAGAAAGCGCATTTGAGGCTAACAACACAATCCTGGCTGATCCATTTGACGTTCCTGCTATCGGCTTGACGATCAGCAGTGAGGCGCGTGTAATCAACGAGCATTTGACTAACGTTCTAATCGCAGAGGTTACATCTGCATCGCCAGAGCGCATCGACAATATTGAAGTGCAATTCAGGAAAACCGGCGCGGCGACCTATTCGACTGGCTATACTGGCGATCTTGGCCGGGTTGAAATCCTTGATGTCGAGGATAGCGATTACGATATTCGCGCAAGGGCGATCAATACATTTGGTATTAAGGGCGAATTTACAACCCGGCAGGGCGTTACTGTTCAAGGCTTGGCCGATCCACCGGCTGACATTACTGGCTTTATTGGCAGCGTGACCGCTGGCGGTTTACATCTTGAATGGGAGCCAGTGCCAGACCTTGACCTTTCGTTTTATCGCATTCGTTATAGCAGCCAGTCCACAGGCGCGACATTTGCTAACAGCACCACAGCGGTTGACAAGGTAGCACGCCCAGGTAACAGCGTCACAGTGCCGCCGCGTGCCGGTACTTATATGATCAAGGCGTATGACAAATCTGGCAATGCCAGCGTCAATTATACTAGCTTAGTCATTAGTCAAAATGATTTGCGCGTTTTTGCTAACACGTTGACGCAGACCGAAGATCCATCATTTAGCGGCACAAAAACCGGATGCTCTGTTATTTCTGGCGATCTTAGGATTACTAGCCCAGGCACTGCACCGACCACAGCAACATATGATTTCAGCAATTACATCGACACAGGTTCGGTTAATCTGTGCGAGGTCACTATGCCGATGGATGTGGTTCGGATTGACAATAATGCAGCCTTGTTCGATAGTATCACTGGCAACTGGGATAGCTTTCCTGGCAACTGGGATGACTGGACAGGATCGGTGCAGTTTACCGACACAAATGTTTTGCAATATATTTCGATCACTGATGATGATCCGGCTGGATCGCCAACTTGGTCGGCATATAAGCAGTTTAAAACTGGTGACTTCTCAGGGCGGGCATTTAGGTTTAGAATAGAACTGCAATCGACCAGCGATGACGTAACGCCAAGCATTGATGAGTTAGCAGCGAAAGTTAGGTATGGGTAATGGCTACACACGATTATGTAATTGACAACCAATCAGCACCATCGGCGCGGTCTGACATTAACAACGTGCTGCAAGCGATTGTGACCAATAACAGCGGCACATCTGCGCCATCGGTTACTTATGCCGGTATGTGGTGGCTGGATACCACAAACAATTATCTAAAACTGCGCGACAAGGACAATGCTGATTGGGTGATTGTTGGCGAGTTGGATGTGACTAATGACCGCTGGAAGCTGATCAGCGACAGCCTA
>Ga0208767_1002264_pt1 | contig 14726 bp, 20 predicted proteins | sample VirMetDEL_Mar_21_FD_184514 | JGI IMG/M metagenome (GOLD analysis project Ga0208767, IMG submission 184514) | Aqueous microbial communities from the Delaware River and Bay under freshwater to marine salinity gradient to study organic matter... | ecosystem: Environmental > Aquatic > Marine >... | reverse complement strand
GTAATTATATCATCAATATAAAAACCTGATTCAAAGGTTGCTGTTCCAGAGGTAGCCATTTTTTAACCTCTTATTTATCTATCAATACAGTTGCTTTTGCACTTGTGATTGCACTGCAAGTCATTCCGCCTTTAAACAAAATTCCATCTTCAGGAAGATTAAATGAAAATACATCTCCTGGAGGAACGTCTGCTACGAATTGAGTTCCAGATTCATCTTGTAAAGTTACAGATCCAACTGCTGTTGTAGAATTTGCTGATAAAATAATTCCTCTTAATCTTGTTCTACCTGCAAATACTTGAGCTGCTCCTGTAATTTGAACTGCTTTTACATCGCCTTTAGCTGCCATAATTTTTCTCCGTTATATTTTAAGAGCTCCCGAAGGAGCTCTTTTAATTTTATTAACTAGCTGAAATAGCTACGTTAGTAACATTTAATTTAATCCACTGAGTTCCATTTGACATTGCATAGCAATCAACGCCAGCGTTACCATTTGAAACATAGATTAAACAACCATCATTACCAACAGCAGATAATTGCTCACCTGATCTTGTTCCTGATGCGATTTGTACTGTTGAAGCATTTAACACAGTCCAAGAAACTTTTCCGCCTTGTGCTGTATCATTGCCATTTTCATTAGCTCCACCGATAAATCCGTTAAGAGATACCACTGGACCTGTGAATGTAGTTTGTGCCATTTTTATATCCTCCAAGTTATTTTAACATAGTCTCTTGGCCGTCGACTATACTCGTCTACGTTAAAAATTAATGTATAGTAAGTATTTTATACTTTATATTTGTGAAAAGTGCAAGGGATCTTATAGTAGAAGTGCGATTTCTAACAATGTAGTAGCGTTTTTATTAAGTAGCTACTGAAACTTCTGGTGCAGCATCTTCTATTTTATTCATTAAATTAGCTTGTTTCGCTTCAGCCATTTTAATGTGATTAATAACTTCTCTTATTTTGTTATCAATCCTTACCATATCGAGAGTGTATCTACCCTCTTCGTTATAGTGCTGCTCCCACGCTAGTTCTAAGCCCCTCTTCTGTTTGTAAAGGGATTGAACGTGTGTTTGCATCATTGACCTCCTCATAAGTCAACCAAGTTTTACTTAAACTGTAAAACTTCGAATCTTCCCATACTATATCATTTTTTCCTAGTTTGTCAACTATTGCATTTTCTAATGCTTCACTGCTGTCTTCACATTCAATTGTAAAGTCGCAGAAGTATCCTCTAGATTTGATTTTAATACGAAAAGTTTTCATGAGTATCTTTCATTATATATTTAAATTGGGGCAGAATTGTGTTCTGCCCCAAAATATTTTAGGTATTACGCACCTTCAACGCCGAAGATACCTCTAAAGTCAGAAACTCCAAATGAGTATCTTTCTCTAGCTTTGTATCTAACGTTACCAGTATCGAAATCTCCTTCCATCGCTGTTTTAATTGGCGATCTGTTGAAGTATTTCATACCATTAGGTACGTCAGTAATGATGTAATACGCATCAGTATCTGTTAAGAAATTGTTCACTCTGTAACCTTGAGGAACCATTCCCATAGAAACGATTGCGTTTATATCATTGTCAGCAGTACCAACTCTACCTTGAGACTTCATCAATCTCTCTGCAGTAAATTGAAGTTCAGAAGGAACAATCATTTTAACGCCTCTTGCAGCAATTTTCAGACCTCTTTCGTCTGTCATTGCAGCAATGTCGATTAAACATTGTTCAAGCGAAGTTTCATTTAAGTCTGCTTGAGTTGTTAAAGTATTTTTAACAGTACCTGCGATTGTTGGGTGAGCAGTGTTAAATAAAGAAACACCGTCTCCTGAATCGAAAGCATCGTTAGAAGGTAGACCATTTATTAATGGAGCTACTGCTTTAACTTGTTTTGTGTTTGCCATAGATCTAGCTAATGCTTTTGTATATCTACTAGCAAGTCTGTCATACAAGTTGTCCTCAATTGCTTCTTCAGTTATTGAGAAGGCAAGAGCCACAGTTTCGTGTGTGTATCTTGCAGTGTAAGTCTCTTGAGCATTGTCAAAAGTTACACCTGAACCTTCTGGTTTAACTTGAGCTTGAGCAAAACCTGATAACATTACTTCTTCTTCAAACGCTCTGTCTGAAGATTCAGTAGCATATATTTCAGCATGCTGATTCTCGTATCTTTTATATTCCAAGCCGAATAGAGCATTCAAACCTGGTTCTAGTTCTTTAACTAGTTGTCCTCGTGATATAGCCATAGTTATTCTCCTCTATTATACGCCTGTTTTTGTTGTTAATGCGTGTTCATTGATCATTACAACCCAATTAACATAACCAGAAGTTACGTCATTGTTTTCAGGATCTTTTGAAACACCTATGATTTTAAGCTGTGCTGAATTTGTGCTTAATGTAGCATTATTCAATACAGTTTTAGATACATAGTTTGCTGAGTCACCAGCTGCAAGAGCGACATCCGCATTATTAAACACGTCAGTCTGCTCAGAAGCAGATGAAATGTTTGTTTGGATCTCGAATCTTTCATATGGATCGTCTGATACGAACGCGACAATGTCACTTGCATTTACTTGTGCATAGTGATTTGACCACGTTGGTTTTTTACTTGTAGGATCAGTGTAAAACACTCCGTTTAATGAACCTAATATAGTCGACGTTGATGTAGCTTGATCTACTGTTCCAGCCGCAGACATTTTAACTGGGTCTTGGAAGTAGATAGTTGTGCTATCATTCGCCGCAATACTATATTCACTTAAACCTTGAGCGTCTTTGTTCTGACCTACTTTTCCAATTGGTTTTAAACCAAATGGTGCGTTTTTATTTGCCATAAAAGTTGTCCTCCTTAGACATTATTGTTTAAGTGTACTTTGTTGGTTTTGAAATTCTATAATTAGGATTTCTTCGTACCACCAAAAGTTACACGAGTCTGTCGATCAATATTGATCGGCATACTTGGATGCTGTTCCTTCATCAAATCGTTGTCTACAGCTTCAACGTTTTCTCGAGCTTGTTTTTTATAATACTCGGCACGTTGCTGTGCGATTTCATCAGGTACCCTTGCCAGCACAAGGCCACCAACTCCGATCACTCCCTTATATTTGCCGTCTTCGACAATCGGATAATCTGAGTCAGGATATTCATCAGCTCTTACAAGCTCGTATCCAGATCTTATTCTTCCTGCAACATTCTTAGTGTCTTGGAAGCCAAGCGTTTCAGTTCTTATCCATCTGTGCCTAAATCCAGTAGGCGCAGGGGGCGCATCTAAACTTGATGGTGGAGACCAAACTTTAGGTCGAGAATCTTTTTCTCTAGTTTGACTCGCACGCGAGGTCTTATTTGTTTTTTCGTTTTCCATATGCCTATACCTCCTTCGTGATATTTAATTGTTTCGCATATTCTTCAAGTGGCACACCTAATTTTTTAGCGATTGCTACCTGTGATGGTGTGAGCCTCACAGTTTTGCGACCAGATTTTGTACTTCTTTTTGCAGATGCAACTGTCTGTACAGGCTTGGTCGTTTCCGCCGTTTGCTGTATATTAGCAAATTTGTGGGGAAATTCAAGTCTTATTCTTTTATCTATTTCAGAATAATACTCATCAGATTGAGGGTCATATCCCTCTTCTTCTGTAAGTTTCTTATGTAGATCAAAAGCCGTATAAGTCATAGCACTATCTCTACCAAACCATGTGTTTTTATCAGCCCATTGTTCAGCTTTAGGGTCTGGTATAGCTTGTACTTCTTGTCTATTTAAATTTAACTCAGGTTGTTTAACCTCAGTTTCTTTAGATTGAGCTTCTTGTTGAGCTTTTGCTTCTAAGAATCTAGCTTGTTTATAACCTAATTCAGAAATAGCTGTTAAAGCTTCTGATTCTGCTTGTAGATTATTAGCTTCTCTAGCTGCTGCTAATTTAGCTTTTGCAGATTCTAATCCAGATTTAATTGAGTCTTCTGTAGACTTCATGAATCCGGGTTCTAGTTTAGAAAGTTTTGCATCAACTCTTCTTTTGTCATCAAGAACTTTTTGAGCATAAGAAACAGCTTCTTCTTTTTGTCTCTCAGCTTCTCGCCATTTTTTAGTTAGCTTTGCAATTCTTTTCTGAACACTTTCAGAGTATTGCTTTAATTCATCAGATTCTTGAGAATCTTTCTTAGGCTCTTCTTTTGTTTCACTATCTTGAACATCAGACTGCTTACTAGATTTCTCAGATGAATCATTGGATTCATTATTGTTTTCAATAGTTTCATTTTGAACCTCCAGTTCATTTTCATTTTCTTTAGAATTATCTTCTAATTCTATTTCTGCACCTGGACCAGACGTATCTATGTCCACTGTTTTGTTTTCTGTTTGCATAGTTTGCTCCTATGTTGTTGTTAATATTTATGAAGTATGTCTTCGGGGTTTTCGATGGTTGCTAAAACTTCATCATCATTTAGCAATCTTACTTCCCCACCATCTATCTGGATTCTTGATCCAGCATATCTTGCAAAGATTACCCAATCACCTTTTTTACACCAAGGTCCATCAGGATATCTTTCAGAATCTTTATAACAATCAGGTCCTTGTGCTAATACAAGTCCACAAGTTGAACCAATTTGTTGACGTTCTAAAGTTTCTTGACCTAAATATAATCCGCCTCGAGTTTTCTCTGGCATTTTAAATGGAAGAATTAACATTCTCCATCCTGTTGGTTTAGGTAATTTTGTAGATTCTTTTGTTTTTAAACGTTCGTAACCTTCAACTTCTTGTTTATTAATATCTTCGTATTTTTCTTCTAAAGCTAATTTAGTCTTTGGTATTTCTGCTGTCTTGTCCGAATCGGACGACGTTTGTAAGATCTTGCTCTCGCTCATTTTTTTGCTCCTTTGGTTTTAGCAGGTTAGAGATTTCCTGTGATACTTTTAAATAGGCATGTGCCTGACCCATCATATACTTGTATTTTTCCATATTGTCAATACCCCCGGCAATCATAGCATCTCCAATATTTTGATAGTTATCTTTTAAGTATTTTTGAATTTTATTTATTATTGTTAGTTCGTCCATGTCCATAGTTTTACCTTTCTTTGTTATTTTTTAGCAATTCCACTTACGTAATGATTTATTAATTCTGCTATTTGGATCTCTTGCTGTTTTAGCAGAAGTTAATCTTTTTTTCATACCTGTCATTCTAGCACAAAAACTTTTTCTTCTATTAGCTGCTTTAGAACCTTTTTTTAATTTAGAAGGTTTAGTAGTTACAGCCATAGATAATTTAGAACCAGGATTTGCTCTTCTGTAAGATGCAATACCTTTTCTATTTAATCCACCTGATTGAGATTTACCTTCTTTTCTTTGCCATGCAGGTGATTTACTTCCTTTAGCATATTCAACTCTATGTCCTTTTGGATAAGGAACATTCATCTCTAATTTATCAAAAATTTTAGGTGATCCTTTTTGAAAATATCTTCTCATTATTTTTTCTTTTTTAAATCTTTTTTATGAACTAAATATTTACTTGATGCTGTGTGTGTTTTACCAGACATAAGTCTACCTTTGGTATCTTTATGTGTGGCTCCTTTATATTCTTTTCCACTTTTAAAATAATGTTTTACACCTTTAGCCATTATTAAGCCTGTGATTTTTTAATTGCAGCTTCTGTAGGTGCACCTTTAGCACCTTTTTTTCTCATCTTCTCACCACGTTTTCTTTTCATAGCGATATTATACCATAAACCTTTTTTAGCTTTTTTGCCTTCTTTAGTTGTATGATACTCAGAAGTTGATCCACCTTTTGACATACATGCTCTGTCATTAGTTACTTGTTTATTCCATCTTCTATTTGCCATTATTTTTTACCTTTCATTGCCATCATCATCATAGATGGTTTTTTCTTTTCATTTTTCTTCTTCTTTTGAATAAGAGCTTGTAATTTTGGTGGTAAAGTTTTTTGTGCTTTTGTTAATCCACCTAATTCAAATTTTTTTCTCATTTTATTTTCCTTTGTTCATATTTATCACATCTGTAGCCTTAAGTCCATATATGGCTGCGACTACTGAAACCCAAAGGCCAACTATCCACCAAGGCATCTCTTGTAATTTTTGAAAATACAAGTCAATCTTTTCTTGCATCTTTTCATCTTCTGCAAAAACAGAATATGCTAACAAAAACAGAGGTGAAGAAATTGTCAAAAGTACAAATTCGTCCTTCCAATCTGATTTTTGATTCTCTGCAATCTTGCCACTAAACTCAATTTCTCCACGTTTCATTTTTTCAATGTGAAGAAGTTTAGCTTCTGACATTGCAACATCAGCTGCTTTTTTATTCTTGTATATTTCAAGTCCAGATTTTAAACCTTGACCTAACAAACCCCAAGGAATCATAAACTAGTATGCTTTTGAACTTCTTTTCTTTTCAGGTAATACAGCACCTTGACCTTTAACTTCCATTTCAGGTCCACCTGTGCCAATGTAATTGAAAGCTTTGTCAGCAGTTGTTTTAGATCTTGGATCTATCTCAATTTGCTGTTCTCCAACTTTTACATCTTTAATTTTATTTAGTTTTTCCATAATTAACCTCTTTTTTTGCTTTTACCAGCCTCAGAAAGAGCAATCGCAATAGCTTGCTTACGACTTTTTACTTTTTTTGGGCTTTTACCAATGTTGAGTTCGCCTTTTTTGAACTCTTTCATCACAGTTTTAACTTTTTTCTGTGCTTTTGTCATCTTTTTTCTCATTTTTTACTGTCCTCGTTTAATTATGACACCACCTGGCATCATATCTTTTGCATTTGGCATTGTTTTTGACAATATTGTCTTTTCAATGGAAGTATCAGCTCTTAATTTTGCTAATTCTTCGTTTTGTTTTAACTTTTGATCTTGATTTTGTTGATTCATCATCGCTCTCATCTTATCTAAGTTAATTCTATCTTCACCTTCAGAACGTTTTCTTTCGTTTTCTTGTGCTTGAAGGTCTAATTCTCTTGCTCTAAGTTTAGCAATTGGATCATTATCAAATTGAGAAGTAATTTTTTTCTCTTCGTTCATAAATTCTTCCATCATATCAGCAATCAATTGTGCTTTTCTTGCTTCAATTTTTTCTGAAACCATTCTCACTTGCATTTGAATGTTTGGATCTTGCATTGCTTGTGGATTTTGTTGAATCGTAGCAATTTGTTGCATTTCATTTCTAAATTCTATCTCAACTTGTTCTTGAGCCATTAATGAAATGTGTTCAAAACAATTTTTTTCTAAAGCAGCCATAACGATTGGAGCATTTCTTGCCATATTAGTTGCCATGAAATTTAAATGCGCAGTGATATGTGCTCTATGATCTTGTCCAGGAAAAGCTTGAAAAGGTTTTCCACCTAAAGCATCAATATGTTCTAGTGCAGGGTCTTTTGGAATTGGTGGTTGTGGTCTAATTAAAATTTTATCTATGTCTTTAACACCAAGTGCTTGATACATATTTCTATAAACTTCATATTGGTTATGCATTGCTGGATTTGAGGCCGCCAGTTGCAACTCTGTTTGCGCAAGGGAAATACGCTGTGTCTGTGAGAAAATATTAGGGTCTGCAACTGGCAGTATATCTACTCTGTCATCAAAGTCTGATTGTTTAATTAGTCTTTGACCACCAACAACATCATAAGGATATTCTTGAGGTAGATATAACTTGAAAACTCTTGCCATTAATTTGAACTCTTGTTTTAAGGCTGCATAAATTCTTTTGTGAATCGCAGACATTGTCCTTGATCCTCTTTCTAGCAACGCAACTGTCGTACCCACTGCGGCTTGTTGATTACCCTCTCCTACTTGAAGATCAGCTATAGATGCGAAACGCTGACCAGCTTGTACTACGACGCCCATAAGTGCTAAGAGTGTTTGAGACGGCTCCTTAAATGGAAGCATCATAAATGCGTCACGTATATTTCCTCCTGGTGCGTCGACATCTCTAAATTCGCCAGGTTGAATAGACTGTGCGTCGTCCCTAATTCTTATTCCTCGCTGTTTAAAACCAGCAGGTAAGTTAGAAAGAGTACCAGCATCAAGTAATTGTCTTAATGCAGATGTAGCAGTTCTAGATAATCCACCAATCATGTGAATTAATCCAAAACCATAAAAACCAAGTCCTGGTAAAAATTTAAAGTGTACGAAATATTGAATTTTATTTTTCTTTGGATCACCTACTTCGTAATTTCTTCTAATAGATAAAATCTCTCTTGAATTTTCTTCTAATGTAATGACGTAAGGTAATTTAATTCCTGTTGGCTCACCATCGGGCCCAACATCTTCAAAACCTTCTAAGTCTAAATTTGTATGGAATTCTAAAATATTAAATACATCTTCTTCTCTTGCAGATTTACTTTGACCTTCCAATTCTCTCTCTTTTCTTTCAACATCAGATTCATTTAGTTGACCTGGTTTTAATTCTATATCTCTATAAAAACCTGCAACTTGTTGTTTACGTAAATCATTTTCTGAAATTTTTAAAACATGAATGATTGATTCCGCATCATCTAATGAGGTAGCTGAATACGGAACGATCAAATCATCTGCAGGCACGAACTTTGATACGGCTCGTTGTTCTACCTCATCATAATAAACTTTTTTAAATGATGATCCCGCTAGAGGTAGATAAAATAACATTTGATCAAAATCAGGTTCATAATCTTTCATCTGATCCATAATTTGATAATTCATAAAATCTTTTACACGTTGAGACTGTTGTTCTTTTTCAGGAGTAGGTAATCCTAAAATTTGAGTTCTTACTGGTCCTTCAGATGGTAATAATTCTTTGTAAGCTAATGATTGAAATTGTGTAACGGCTTCTGCAAGAACAGGATGAGTTGCACCACTTGCTCCTTGAAATGGTTCTGTTCTGTTGTCGTATTTAAATCCTAATAGATCTAAACCTTCTCTGTAAGTTCTTTCCCAATCTTTTCTTGAAGATTTATAATCTTGGTAGTTTTGATAAAGTGAACTTCCTAATCTTCCTAATATGTCATCAGGTAAATGATCAGCTAAATTATCGTAATGACCTTCACCTCCTTCAACGGAAGCTACTGAAGGATCATAATCAATGTCAACGGACCCATCTTCATTTTCAGTTATCTCAATAGGATTTCCAGCTTCATCAACTTGTTTTTGTTCTTCAGCTTGTGCCTCTTGAATTTCTTCAGGTGATGGTACGTTTATTGTTTGCTCTACGTTTGGTAGCGCCTTGTCTATGTTGTCTGCCATTTATTTTCTCCGCTTGGATTGTTTTAACAGTATTATAGTTAATATTCAAGCCTTGTGGTTGAGGCCCTGATTTAGGGGGTATCGTTGTTGTAAGCTTAGTCTTTACTGAATATTTTTTTAACATTATCTAGACTATCTATTATTTCTTCTTCAAAATCTTTAACAGGTTCATCACCATACATTTTCCAAACTGTTTGGTATTCTTCAAAATCTCCAGGTATTTCTATGGATTCACCAGTCTCAGGATCAATTTCTCTAGATGGTTTTACATAAACAGTTTCTGCAGTATTACCCTTATCAGTGTTATATCTTACTCTTATTGTGGTAGGATCCTCTACAACATCAATGCCTTTATGAGATCTTACTTCTTTTCCTTTTTTACCAATGTCAGTTAGAGCACCTTTATTTTTAACTACATTGTAAACGTCCCAAAAATTATCTTTTATCCAAGACCAACCTTTTTCAACTGCGGGTGCTGCAGCTTCCATTCCTTTTTGAACCGTAGGTGATTTAAATAATTTAGTAACACCAAAAGGTAATGCCCCTAAAATACCTGCACCTACTTTTATAAATTTTCTTTTTGAAGGATCTTTTGGACCATCTTTGAAACCTAGTCGCATTATACCGCCCTTCATTGCTCCTTCTCTTCCCATTTCTTCTATTTCAGTTTGTTGTTCTGGAGATATTTCTTCACTAACTCTTTGACTCATGAAAGCTTCATAAGCTTGTGGATCTGTTTCTTTTAATGCTTGAAGATTTTGATATTGATCATAAAAATCTTTTGCTTGTCCTGCTGTTAGTAATGCAAGTCCTGTTGGTGTAAAAAATCTTGCAGCTTTTCCTAAACCTAAAACACCTTTTAATAATCCTGGATTAAGTCTTGATGCAACACCTGGTGCAAGTAAACTTACACCAACATTAGGATCAGTAGTAGCCTCAAAAGGAGTTTTACCTTCGTCTAATCCTCTTTTAATTTCTGAACCAGCAAAAGCTAATGCGGCTGCTGGCGTTCCTAAAACTTCTAAAGCAGTTAAAAGTTTTTTTCCTAGTCCTAGGTTCATACCAAGGGTTGGACCACTTAGCCCTCTAGCCTTTGCAGGTTTTGATACTATTTGTTTTTTAAAAGGAGTTCCAAGAGCTTCAAAATTACTCTTAACTATATTTGATACTCCATCCGCTACTTCAATAACAGCTTTATTTCCTAATCTAACTTTAGACACAGGATCTCTTACTGTTAAATTATAATCAGATAAAACTTTATCTACTTTTGATAAAACAGGATTGTCAGGTTGTTCTCTAGCAATTCTTTTAAAATTTTCCATCAAAGAACCAAATTGTCCAGGTGCCATTTGAATATTGTTTGGATAATAAATATTTCTTTTTTGACCTCTAACACTAGAAATATGCTCTACATCAAAAAATTTATTTGCTTTTGCTCTATCTTTAATTTTTTGAGCTAATTGTAAATCAGATAATTCACTATACTTGTCAAAAGGTATTTGTCCTTTTGATAAATTTTCCATAGTTGCATTTACTCTCATTGAATCAATATATTTTTTATTTTTAGCGATAATCTCTAACGGCATATCTGCAACTTCTTTGTTCATAGCTTTTATATCTAGTATTATTTCATCTGATAAATATTTAGCTTTTGAACCAGCAAGTTTAGCACCTTGCTTTAATTTTTCTAATCTAACTTTTTGTGTAGCAAATTTTTCTCCTGTTCCAGTTTTTTTGTACTGGGACACATCTTCTCCTTTTTCTTTTAAAATTTTTCTAATTATTTTGTTTTGAGAGTCAGAAGATCGACCAGGAAAATATTCTCTACCTAAACCAACTAGAGATCCTTCTCTTTGACCTTCTGCAACTTTATTTAAATACTTTTCATAGATTTCATTTTTTATTTTAGGGTCTACAATTAATTTTTCATATTTATGTGGGGACTTAATTTTAACTTGTCTATCTTTGTTTTTAACCAAATCTCTGGTCCATTTCTTACCTTTAAGGGTCACATAATTATCTAATGAACCAGCAAATTCTCTTGCTGTCTTATCTAAATTTTGTTTTCTTAATTTTAAATATTGATCATCTGTTAGGACGTTCTTTAAATTTTCTTTCTTAAATGCTTGTGCTGCTTTTAATGCATCTTCTTTAGTGCCATAATTTTCAAAACCAAAATATTTACTGTCTCCTGTTATTCTTGAGCTAACAACATAACCAATGGGTTTTTTAGTTACTGGATTAAATCGTTCATTTATATTTGGTTCAATACTTTTAAAACCTTCTCTAGTTCCTAGATCCTCGCCTCTAAACATTCCGTTCTTGCCGAGTATTCCAAATAACTGCTGAGTAGGAGTAGAAACTATTTCAGGTTTTTTTGAATCGATAAATTCATCAACCTTCATTCCCCATGTTTCTGGTGAACCAAATACTACAGCCATTATAGCCCCATCAAGTAATTTAAACCGCCTGAAGCGTTTAGTTTTCTTTTAATTTCTTCTTTAAGTTTAAAAGTATGTGTTGGTTTTAAAGTTTCAAAATCTACTGTGCCATCATCATAAATTTTAAATCTTTGATTTTCTGGTAAACCTGTCATACCAAGTTCTTTCCAAACATTTTCATTGTTTGCTAACTCTGGTTTATTTTTTAACTCTTCAATCATATTAGGAAAGTTTTTCAAAACATAATCGGATGTTTCATCTGGACTGTCTTTTGCACCTTGAATAGTGTTCTCTAATCTAGCTATGATAGCTTCTGCTTTTGTAAACCTGCCTTTACCTGCAGGATTTTCAGATCTATATTTAATTAGATCGTTCATAGACATTTGAACAGGTTCTTCATCAAACATTGAATCAAACTCTTCTATAATAGCTTTTTCATCTTCTTTGATGGGATTAGGACGACCTTGAATTTTCTCTCTAATAAAAATTTTTCCATTGTGGTTCACCATTAAACCTTTTCCTTGACCTCTTGATAAAGCTACCTTTTCTCCACTTAATAAACTTTCAATTCCTTCTAATTTTTCTTTTTTAGAAAGTTTAATAGCCTCTTCTGGACTTAAAATAATCTTTGACATACCTTCAAATTTTTTTATTTTAGGTTCGTAAGTTGTATCAATAATACCTTTAATTCCACTTGGTAAAGTTATTTCTGTGTTTGTTGTTTTCTCTTTAAATCTTTTATTAAAGTCATCAAACATTTCTTTTAGTTTTGCCTTCTCGGGTCTATCAATTTCTTCTGCAGTTTTAATTGTTCCTTTTCCAAATCTTTTATTAACTTTGTCCATTAAAGCTTTAATGCCTCTGTAAGCTTTTACACCAGCACCTATTGAATAACCTATTCTTCCACCATCTTTCATACCTGATGGATCAAAGTCACCTTCGTCAATAATTTCTTCGGCTGTTTTTAAACTTTTAATTTCTGATTTAGTTTCGTCTTCAATTCCATTTAAGATAGCTTTAATTTCATCATCAGAATAATCTGCATAAGTTCCTTTTCTACCTATGATTTTTTTAAGTTCTGATTGCATGTCTTTTGGGTCTGTTTTTCCTTTTAATAAATTAATCGTATCACTAACTAAATTTTCATTAATATCTAAACTAGCCATAATGCCTTCTCTTTCTTTTTCAGTTGGCATCCAACCTGTTGGATTTTTTTCTGAATAAGGAGCATCCTCTGGTAATTTTTTAGATAGATCGATGACTTCAGCTTTTGGTCCTTTTGGAGTAGGAGGGGTCATAGATTTTTCATATAGATCTAATTGTTTAGTTTGATCCATAATGTAATCTTGTTGCTTCTTAGTTAATTTAGTTCCAGAAGATTTAACGTACAGCATTAGCTTTCCTAAGTTGCTGTGTAATTTATTAGCTAACTCTGGAGTCATTTTAAAATACGGAACCACTTTTCCCATATTGATGAATAGTGCTTTTATAAGTGACATCTAATAATACGTCCTTTGTTTTTGTGGTAATGGCTCATCCTTGTAATCATCAGGAAGTTCCAAAAATCCACCTTGTCTAAAGCGCATGACAGCTTGCGTCATAGAGTCTACTAAATCATCGTGATCTCCATAAGGGAAGGCTGCGCACTCTTCAATTACTTCTTGTGCGAACTCTTGGTTTTTGGGCGCCCATATGCAGCCACTTTCAAATAGTGGAGCTACGCTATTAACCCTCGTATGCTTATCGTTGCCTTTTGAGGGTGTGTAATTAATAACAGGAATACCTATTTTTCGCAACTCATAAGTTAATGGTAATCCAGAAGCTTTTGACTCAATAATAACCGTTTCAGGTTTCCAATAACCATACTGATCTAAGGCAACTCGTCTTAACTCTGGAAACTCAAATCTATCTTTTACAGCATCTAATAATATTAGTTGTGGTCCTGAATCTTCGTTCTTATAGAAAACACCCCAAGTCGTAATGGCAGAAAAGTCCGCAGTTTCCTTTTTCATGAATGCAGTATCGTAAGATTGAATTACGTGTTGTAAAGGTGGAATATAATCTTTGTCCCAATCTTTCCACCACTCACGTTTAATGATTGCTCCTTCTTCTGAAGTTGGGTTTTGCATATATTGCGCATTCCATTTCTGAACTCCAGCAGAAGCTTTAACAGCTTCTAATTCTTCTAACTTCCAAAACTCTGGCCAAACAGGTTTACCACTAGGTAAGATAGCTGGAAACTCTACGATCTCCCATTGATCAGCTTTAGTCTCTCGCTGCGCGTTTAACAGTGCTCCAGTCAAGTCCTTAGTATTCCATCTTGTCATAACAAGAACGATTGCTCCACCAGGTTGAAGACGTTGACGAGGTCCTGATGTATACCATTCATATGCTCGCTCAAGAGCTTGCATGTTCATAGCATCTTGTTCTGAATGCGGATCGTCGATGATAAGTAAATCAGCGCCCCGTCCAGTAATCGCGGAGCCAACACCTGCTGCATAGTATTCGCCACCTTGTTGTGTTTCCCATTTACCAGCGGCTTGAGAATCTTCTCTAAGTCTTGTTTGAAATACTTGTTTGTATTCTTCAGAATCCATTAAGGTCTTTGCCTTACGACCGAATCTAACAGCTAGTTCCGTGGTGTGAGTAGATTGAATGATCTTGAGTTTCGGGTTTCTACCTACCATCCAAGCGGGCAGCAGGAAGCTGGCGAACTCTGACTTCGTATGTCTTGGTGGCATATTGATAATTAATCTTTTGATTTTACCTTCAGCCAACTTATTAAATTTATCAGCGATGATTTTATGATGGGACCCTTCTATGAAATCAGGCCAAACGTGTTTTACGAAAGCCATAAAATCATTATAAATCAGAGACTCCTTTTTCTTTTCCTGATACTTCAGGAAAGTTGTCATAAATTCTTTCTGAACGTCAGTAGGTAATTTTTTTATTTTCTCTAAGTCGATTTCCATAAAAATTGCTGCAAAATTTTTTGAGGTTGATTTTGAAACCCAAAAACAATTTAACGCTTATTTAAATCTAAATCAAGGGATAAAGGGGTAGTCTGGG